>Ga0118677_10000432_pt1 | contig 91417 bp, 68 predicted proteins | sample AliMusrvi5mmetaG_FD_86154 | JGI IMG/M metagenome (GOLD analysis project Ga0118677, IMG submission 86154) | reverse complement strand
TAGCTGCACACCTCAGCGACCGCTTCCGCCTGCTCACCGGCGGCAGCCGTACCGCGCTGCCGCGCCAGCAGACGCTGCGCGCGGCGATCGAGTGGAGCTACACGCTGTTGAGCGCCGACGAACAACTGGTGCTGCGCCGTCTGGCGCTGCTGCCCAACGGCACTGAACTGCCGATGCTGGAGGCGATCTGCGGCGACCGGTTGGACGCGTGGGACGTGCTGGACATTCTGGCCCAATTGGTGGATAAGTCGCTGGTCCTCACCGAAGAGCAACCGCGATCGGGCACCACCCGTTACCGCATGCTGGAGACCATCCGCCACTATGCTCTGGAGCACCTGCGCGCGACGGGGGAAGAGGATCTGGTCTATGCGCGGTACGTGGCGGAACGCGTCGCGTATATCAATCAGTATTTTCAACAGCAACCTGAGTCATTGCCCTGCATGTATGATGACGCGAATGAGATGAAGAATGCCGCGCAGGTACTGACCTATTTGATTGCCCACGAGCAGCGCGAACCGGCGATGATGATCTATGCTCGTAATCCGAATAAGTTAGAGCAGTTCGATACTGCCATGGCACGCTGGTTGCTCATGGAAGAGGTGCGACCGACGCCGACCGCGGTCCGGGTACTCCGGTGCCTTGCGCAACATCAGCACCCGACTCTAGCGCATGAGTCGCGCGTGGCGATGGAGCGTGCGCTACAGTGGGCGGAGTCCATCGACGACTGGGATTTAGTATGTCTGATATTATGCGATCTCGCCCTCTGGCGCCAGGAATGCGGGGATTGGGTCGGCGCGGCGGAATATCTGGCACAGGCGGAAAGCGCCGCGCTACGGGTAGGCGACGAGGAGCTGCGTAGGGAAGTGCGGCAGGCGCGCGCGGACACTGCCCTGTTACAGGGCGATCTCGCAGCGGCGTTGCAGGTCCGTCAAGAAGAAAGCCGTTGGTTGCGCGAACAGCTGAAGACCAATTTTCAGGGGTGGGGACATCCGCTGGCCATCTCGCTGATCAAAATGGGGCAAATCCACTCCGCAGCCGGAGACTTCAGCGCGGCGCGGGCCGCGTTGAACGAGGGATGCCGCCTCTTTCAGGAAGTGACGGAGCAACTCCCGGCCTATGGTCTGCGTTTTCTGGCGGAAGTAGCCTGTGCGGAAGGCCATTATACCGAAGCTCGCCATATCATCGAAGTCATACGGGCAGATCCCATGTTTCTCACGCCGAGAGCCGCGACTTACCTGCAGGAGGATCTCGCGGCGCTGGCGCGCGGGGAAGGACGCGAGGCGACCGCCGTCGCGTTGCTGGGCGCCAGCGATGCGCAGCGCATACGCGTCGGTACGGTCCGCGCCCCGATCGAACAGCAGGCGTATGACCGGCTGGCGACAGCCTTGCGCGCCGAATTGGGAGATGAGGCTTACCAGCGCGCCTATGCCGAAGGGCAGGGGTGGGATATCGCCACCTCCTATGCGCGTGGGTTGGCGGAGGCGTGACGATTCCGGGTGAAGCTGCTAGAATACGAAGACCATGTATGCTGATGCCCAACCATTGATTCTGTCCGCGGAGCAACGACCGGATTTCGACGTAATCGTCGGTTTCATTCCGCCGGGGGCGCGCGTGCTTGACCTGGGGTGCGGCAGCGGCGAGTTGATGGAACGCCTGGTGCGCGAAAAGGGGGCGGTCGCGCGCGGGGTGGATCGGCACCAACCGTCGGTGACGGCGTGCATCGCCCGGGGGTTGAGCGTCTTCCATGGCGACGTGCATGAGGGATTGCACGATCTGCCCGACAACGCCTTCGACTACGTCATCCTCAGCCGGACGCTGCAGCAGGTCGCCGACCCGGATGTCGTCATCCACCAGATGCTGCGCGTGGCGCCGCGGGCGATCGTTAGCTTTCCCAATTTCGCCTTCTGGCGCATTCGGCTGCATCTGTTACTGCACGGCACGCTGCCCATCTCGCTTGCCCTCCCCTACGCCTGGTACAATACGCCGAACATCCGCATCATCACCATCGCGGACTTCGTCGATTTTTGCGAGAAGCAGAATCTGGCGCTGCTGGAACAGGTCGCCCTCACCATCAACGGCTCCACCCATCGCCTTATCCGCCACCAGGCGGACTGGCGCGGCGAATACGGGTTGTTTGTGCTGGGGCGGAAGACCGGTGAGAAGGCTACACAAAAAGCAACATGATCGGCCCTACGTCGCAATCCTGATCATGTTGTCTGTTGTCTTCCCTCGTTAGCCCGCTTTATTGATTTGTTCACGAATAATGCTACAGCGTGTTCCCGGTGATCCGCTGGTAGGCTTCCAGGTATTTCTCCCGCGTGCGCGCCACCACGTCGTCGGGCAACGTCGGCGCGGGGGGCTCTTTATTCCACGTCAGCGCTTCCAGGTAGTCGCGCACGTATTGTTTATCGTAGCTGTCCTGTGCGCGCCCCGGTGCGTAGGTGGCCACGTCCCAGAAGCGCGAAGAGTCCGGAGTGAGCACCTCGTCAGCGAGAATGATCTTCCCATCTTCCGTATCGAGGCCGAATTCAAATTTGGTGTCGGCAATGATGATCCCGCGCTGCAGCGCGTATTCAGCCGCTGCGGTGTAAAGGGCCAGACTGAGCGTTTCGAGCTGCTGTGCGAGGTGTGCGCCGACCAATTCCGCCGCCTGGGCAACCGAAATGTTGAGATCATGGCCGGATTCCGCTTTGGTGGACGGGGTGAAGATCGGCGTGGGCAGCTTAGCTGATTCGCGCAGACCCGTGGGCAAAGCGATGCCGCACACCGTGCCGGACTGCTGATACTCTTTCCACCCTGACCCCGCCAGGTAGCCGCGGACGATGCACTCGATGGGCACGATCCGCAACCGCCGCACCAGCATGCTGCGTCCCGCTAACTGGTCTTGGAATGGAGACAACTGTGGGGGATAGGACACCACGTTGGCGTCGATGAGGTGATTCTCTACGATCCCGGCGGGCCCCAAATCGCGCAACCGCGCGAACCAGAAGAGCGACAACTGGGTGAGAATACGCCCTTTGTCCGGAATGCCGTTGGGCATCACCACATCAAAGGCGGAGATGCGGTCGGTGGCGACGAAAAGCAGACGCGCTTCATCCACGGCATAGACGTCGCGCACCTTCCCGCGGCTCAACAGTGCAATCCCCGGCAGCGCGCTTTCCAATAACGGGGGGGTCAGGGTCGTCATCGCTCGCTCCTCAATGAAAAAAGTGTTCCGCCACACGCGGATACCGCCCTGGCGTCGGTGCGGAGAGCATCACATGCCAATCGTGCGCAGGATCGCTCCCATTTCGGCCGGCACCACGGAGATCGGATCCGCTTGCTTGATCGCGTTGTCCGGGTCTTTCAACCCGTGACCGGTTACCGTGCAGACGATGTTGGCGTCCTCGACGGGGAAATAGCCGGCAGCGACGAGTTTGATCACACCGGCGATACTCGCCGCGGAGGCCGGTTCCACAAAGACGCCTTCCAGGCTGGCCAGCAGTTTGTAGGCGGACAGAATCTCCTCGTCGGTGACCATATCGATGCGTCCGCCGGATTCATCGCGCGCGGCCACGGCAGCCGTCCAACTGGCTGGATTGCCGATTTTGATGGCGGTGGCGATGGTGTGCGGATCCTCCACCGGGTGGCCAAGCACGATAGGCGCCGAACCGGCCGCCTGGAACCCGAGCATTTTCGGACGTCGCGTGGCCTTGCCCAGGGCGTGATACTCCGTGTACCCTTTCCAGTAGGCGGTAATGTTGCCCGCGTTACCCACCGGCAACACGTGGTAGGCCGGCGCGTCGCCCAATACGTCGATGATCTCGAACGCGGCGGATTTTTGCCCCTCGATGCGGAAAGGGTTGATGGAATTGACCAACGTGATCGGAAACTGCTCGGTGATTTCGCGCACGAAGCGCAGCGCGTCGTCAAAGTTCCCCTCGATGGCCAGCACCTTGGCGCCGTGGATCATCGCCTGCGACAGTTTTCCCAACGCGATATTCCCGTTGGGGATGAGCACCATGCACTGCATGCCGGCGCGCGCGGCATAGGCCGCGGCGGAGGCGGACGTATTGCCAGTCGAGGCGCACATTACGGCCTGCGACCCGGCTTCTTTCGCCTTGCTGATCGCCATGGTCATCCCGCGGTCTTTGAAGGAACCGGTGGGATTGAGACCCTCATATTTGACATAAATGCGCTGCGCCAACCCCAGCTTCTCGCGGATGCGGTCGATGGGGATGAGCGGCGTGTTGCCTTCCAACAGCGTGACGACCGGGGTCTGTGCGGACACGGGCAGGTACTCGCGATATTGTTCAATCAAACCGGGCCAACCGGCGTGGCGTAACATGGTCATGGGGGTATCCTTCAGTGAGCTGTGCCCATTATAACAAATTTGGGGGTAGCAGACGCGAAGTCACCGTCAATCCCGTCCTCGTGCTTCGACCAGATCCTCGAAAACGCTGCTCGATTCGAGAACGTGGATGAAGCACGAAGACGAGTCACCGTGCTTTCGGTCTTCCGGCGATTTACGACTTCTCGGATTCCCGGTTGGCCACATTCCACACCTTTGCGGGCATGGCCCAGAGGTCGATGAAGCCTTTGGCCAGACTCTGGTCAAAGGTGTCGCCGGTGTCGTAGGTGGCCAGGTCAAAGCGATAGAGCGAGTGGGGAGACGTGCGGCCCACCGCCATGCACGTACCCCTGTGCAGCTTGAGGCGCACTTCGCCGGTGACGCTTTGCTGTGTCTGGTCGATGAAGGCCTCCAGCGCGAAGCGCAGTGGGGCGAACCACAGGCCATTGTAAATCAACTCGGTATATTTCTGTTCCACGCCGGCTTTGAAGTGCATCACCGAGCGCTCCAGACACAGGGTTTCCAATTCGCGATGCGCGTTGATCAGGGTTACCGCGGCCGGGCACTCATACGTCTCACGCGATTTAATGCCCACCAGACGGTTTTCGATCATGTCGATGCGCCCGACGCCGTGTTCGCCGGCGACGGTATTCAAGCGCACCACGATATCCTTCAGGCTCATCCGTACCCCATCCAGGCTTACCGGCACACCCTGTTCAAAGCCGATGGTCACGTAGCCCGGCTGCGCCGGCGCGTCATTGGGCGATTTTGTCCACATCCAGACATCGTCCGGGGGTTCATTCCACGGGTCTTCCAGCACGCCGGCTTCACAACTCTTGCCCCACAGGTTCACGTCCAACGAATAGGGGCTGGATTTCGTCACCGGGATAGGGATGCCGTGGTCTTCCGCGTAGGCGATCTCCTGGTCGCGCGTCATGCCCCACTCGCGCACAGGGGCGTAGATGCGCATCTGCGGGAAGAGGCATTGCCAGGTGACTTCGAAACGCACCTGGTCGTTGCCTTTGCCGGTGGAGCCGTGCGCCAGGACCGTCGCGCCTTCCTGCACGGCGATTTCGCCGACAAGTTGGGCAATGAGCGGACGCGCCAGCGCGGTTGAAACCGGGTAGCGATTCTCATAGAAGGCATTGGCTTTGATCGCGCGGGCAATATATTCATTGGCGAACCGCTCTTTGGCGTCGATCACAAAGGCCTTGGCGGCGCCGATCTTCAACGCTTTATCACGGATGCCCGTATAATCGCGCTCCTCACCGACATCGATGGCCACCGCGATGACCTCCAGCGACTTCTCCTGCTTCAACCACTGCACCGCCACGGAGGTATCGACACCCCCGGAATACGCCAACACGACTTTTTCACCCATGGAACTGCTCCTTCTCAAACAACACAAGGTCTGTACGCCGGACTTTGGGACAGGCGCTACATAATACCCGTTGCCGGGAGGGAGGGTCAATATGAAACGGACTATCGATTACGTATTTGGCTCGTGGGGACCATTCGACGAGCTCATGACTGCGCACTCAACCTCCCCCGATAGAGTGGACACCTGCCGGTGAGAGGATTAGAATACTCTATGCGTGCGTGTCACCGGCGGATCCTTGCGTGAGGCGTGCCGCTTCGACATCCGTGCAACACCGGGACCAGTGCACCAACCGTGCACGATGCAAGCCCGGATTATTCATGTAGTTATTGGCTGCCGGGCTAACTGAGGCATTATTCGAAATGTTATGAATAATGCAGGCAAGGAATTTATGAGCAACCCAGCGCCGCGACAACGTCAATCCGCGCCGACCCTGCTGACCTGGCTGGGTGTCAGTCTGGTGTGCGTGCTCGCCATGTGGGGCATGGTCCGTCTGGTGGTGGTGCAGCGCCTGGAACAGCGATGCCTGGATTGGCGCTTCACCCTGCGCGGGCCGCGGGAGTCGCCCGCGTCGTCCCGTGTGCTGTTGGTCACGATCGATGACGGGACGCTGCAACGGATGAAAAAACCCCAGATTGACTGGGGCGAAGACGTGGCGCGACTCATCACCCGCTTGCAACAAATGCAAGCACGCGCTATCGGGGTCGACTTGCCGCAACCCATCTCACTGGATGCGGTGGAACACGACTATGACCGCAAACTGGCAGTAGCGCTTCATGACGCCGGCACCGTGACGCTGATTGGTCTCTGGCAACGCCAGCCGGCGGGCGGACAAAAGCTGCTGGAACCCACCGACCGGGTCAAATCCGCATTGCCCGATGCGGAGATGCAAATCGGCTTTGGCGATTTCTACCCGGAATCCGACACCGTGGTGCGTACGCAACTGCTGGCCGATGTCGACACCGAACGCAAGCAACTCTGTTACAGTTTTGCCGCGATTCTGGCCGCACGGGCGCTGCACCTGTCACCGGATATGCGCCAGCGCAGCGTCGTGTTGGGGGACTGGTCCACACCGCTGACCATGCCCATCAACTACATCGGACCGTCGCATGCCTTCGCCAGCATCCCGTTTGCCACACTGGCGCAGAACACGCTGTCCCGGCAATCCGCCGACCGACTGGCGCAACAGGTGAAGGGGAAGATTATCCTCATCGGGACGGACTATACGGGCAGCGACGACCTGCATCGCACCCCGTATTCCCTTTTTCAGGGGCCGCAGGCCCGTGCGCACATGGCCGGGGTGGAAATCCAGGCCAATGCCCTGGCGACGTTGCTTGACCACCGCCCGCTGGTCTCCATGCCGTCATGGGCGGGGTGGGTCATTATCGCCGTGCTGGGATTCCTGCTCTCCGCGCTCTGCGTCCGACGTCGACTGCTTCACAGCCTGCTCCTGGTCCTGCTGGTTGCCGCGGCCTGGACGCTGCTGGCCGTGGTCCTGTTCCATGCGGACATCGTGCTGCCGATGGCCGCGCCGTTGCTCACCATGCTGCTGGTGTTTGGTGTGGCCGCCACGTCCCGCGCCTTACGGGATCGCGCGGAACGCCGTCACATCACTGCCTTGCTGGGGCGGTTTGTCTCCAGTGAAGTGTTGGAAGCGCTGCTGGTTGATCCGCATGAACTGGATCTCGGCGGAGATCGCTGCCCGGTGACCGTCCTCTTCGCGGATATTCGCGGGTTCACCGCCTACTGCGAACATACCGATGAACATGAGGTAGTGCGCCGGCTAAACGAATTCTTTCAGGCCATGGTGCCGATTGTGATGCGCTATCACGGCACCATAGACAAGTACCTGGGGGATGGGTTGATGGCCATTTTTGGCGCGCCGTTGCCGTTGGACGACCACGCACGCAGTGCCGTGTGCTGTGCGCTGGAAATGCGCCAGGCGCTGGACGCCTTAAAGGAACGCTGGGGCGCCCACGCGCAGGAGACCTTTGATATCGGCATCGGCATTCACAGCGGGTTGGCCGTGGTGGGGCATATCGGGGTGCGTGAACGCATGGAATACACGGTCATCGGCACCACGGTCAATCATGCGTCGCGCATTGAAGGGGCGACAAAACAGCTTGGGGAGCAACTGCTCATCAGCGAGGACACCTATCAGGCGGTCACGGACTGGTTGCAGGTGGAAGGCCCGTACCAGTTGCAGGTCAAGGATACCCCGGTCACCGTCTACAATGTGCCCCCGCAAGCCATCCCGGACGCCTATCGCGCCACGTCGCGCGCTGTGGCGCGGCTGGGGATGTAATGACCCGGTAAAAGACCGGTTCAGCTGTCCGCCGAAGGCGCGCTTCCTCCCCGTGTCATGGCCAGCGCTACCGCGCCGCGCAGGGCGGTGTCGTAGCCGAGGCGGGACAGACAGACCTGCGGAGCGGGCGTCAGACGCAAGTGCTCGCGCATCACCGCGATGGCAGTAGCGAGGAGACGGTCACCACGTCCGGTGGCCACGCCGCCACCGAGCGCGATCACATCGGGCAGGTAAATGGTGGCCAGGTTGCGCAACCCTTGCCCCAGATTATAGGCCACTTCCGCCCATGCGTCCTCATCCAGCCGTTCCGCCGGTACGCCGTAAATCCGTTCGATGCCCCGGCCGGACACCAGCGCTTCGAGGCAGTCATGATTGCCGCAGGCGCAGGCGATACGCTCGGGGTAGCGACAGCGAAAGGGCACAGCCTGATGCCCTACCTCGGGGTGATCTTCGCCCAGGCCGCGGTAGATCTGGCCGTCTACCAGAAATCCTCCGCCCATGCCCGTGCTCAGGGTAAGGTAAAGCAAGCGCGGCACGCGATGCGCGCCGAAGAGATACTCCCCCAATGCGGCCACATTGGTATCCACGTCCACAAAAAAGGGACAGCCCCAGCGCGCTTCCATGAGCGCCTTCAAAGGCACCTGTCGCCATTGCGGCTGATGCACCGGGCTGACCACCCCGTGCCGCCAATCCAGCGGGCCGCCGATCGCCGCCCCGATCGCCAGGATCGGTTGCCCCTGCGCCACCTCGGCAATCATCCGGTGCAGGGTCTCGAGCCCGTCCTGCAGAGCGAGCGGCGTATCCTCCCGCACCCGCGCCATTTCTCGCCCCGACGCGTCCACGCCGGCCACCAGCAGCTTGGTGCCGCCAATATCAAGGCCGATATAACATGACATACCGCGTGACCCCGCGAATAGTGCGCGCCCTTAGCGCCCCATACCCACATGCTGGGCGCGTTGCTCCGCCTTGCCTTCGGTCGGCAGGCTGGGGGCCACGATCAGTTCCGCGTGCTGCATCTCGCGCAGGTCGCGGGCGCCAACGGAGCCCATGCACAACTTGAGGGCGCCGATGTAGTTCATCAGGCCGTCGTCGCGTTTGGCCGGGCCGAAGATAATTTCTTGCAGCGTACCGCGGGTGCCGACAAAGATGCGCGTGCCGCGCGGGAGGGTAGGCGAGGAGGTAGCCATGCCCCAGGAAAAGCCGCGCGCCGGCGCTTCGGCGCTAGCCGCCAGTTGCGACCCGAGCATCACAGCGTCGGCGCCCGCGGCGATCGACTTGCACAAGTCGCCGCCGGAGCGAATGCCGCCATCCGTGATAATCGCCACGCGGCGCCCGGTGCGCTGCAGGAATTCATCGCGCGCCGCGGCACAGTCGGCGGTGGCGGTGATCTGCGGCACGCCCAGGCCGCACACGCGACGGGTCGTGCAAATGGCGCCGGGACCCACGCCCACCAGAATGCCGTCCGCGCCGGCTTCCATCAATTCATAGGCCGCATTATAGCTCACGCAGTTGCCCAGCAGCAACGGGGCTTTGATGGCGTCTTTGATCTCGGCGAAGTTGGGCGCGGCATACCGTTCGGCGATATGGCGCACGGTGGTCACTGTGGCGATGACGCCGAAGACATCCACCCCGCCGGGTCCAATCAATTTGGCGATGCGCTCGGCATTCATCGGCGTGCAGGAAATGGCGCAGGGAACGCCCGCGGCTTTCACCTCGGCGATGCGTTGGAGAATCAACTCATCCTTCACCGGCTCCTGATAGATCTGCTGAAGGAGCGTGACCACCTCGTCGCCTTCCGCCTGGATGATGCGCTCGATCACCGCCTGTGGGTCCGCATACTTGGTGTGCACGCCTTCGATGAACATCAGCGCGATGCCGCCCAGTTTCCCCATGGCAATCGCAAAGGCCGGATCAACGACGGCATCCAGGGACGCGCCGATAATCGGGAGGGCGAATTGCCGATCGGCGAGTTGCCAGCTCACATCCACTAATTCCGGGTCAATGGTCACCGCCCCGGGCACGATGGCCACATCGTCAAAGCCAAACGTCTGTCGCGCGACCCGATTCCGTCCAATCTCTATCGCCATGTCTCTTTACCCCTTATACTGCGGTTGCAGCCTTAACCGATGGTGGACGTTCGTCCAGCGTTCCGCGGGTCCACATCGGCGTAAATCACCACTTTGAGGAAATGGCAAAAGCTAACCTGGCGTCACGATCTCGACATGATACACTCCGGTCAGGTTTTGCACTCACCCCTTTAGTCTTTCGCGCTTCCTGAGCTATATTCCTCTCTCCCGGAACTGGGAATGGTCGGCTTTCTTCACCGGGGAGAGGTGGATTTCACCAAGCAGCCCGCAGATAAAGTATCGTTAAGTGCTGATGCCGAGATTTGCGCGTCAGGCGAACACCACGCGGAAAGATCGGTGGCAGCGCCGACGAGACTTTATCCGCGGGTTGCTAGCCCGCGTTATTCGCGAAGCGAATAACGCTTCGGCTAGCCGTAGCATACCCAGGATGTCGAAGGAAATCACCCGCGCTGGGAAAAGCCGTGGTCTGTTCTGCGCACCTTCGCCTCACCGTTGCCAATTCGTATCATGTGCAGTACCATACATTAGAGAGCCTTTCCCAAAGTCCGGGTTGTTTCCTCGCGAGCTTTGGGGCCGGCTCTGCATAACAAACACGGGGTCAGGGAGGGCGATATGCGGCGCTCGGTCAAAGAATGGGTGGGCCATCAGTTCCTCATGTGCATCGTGTGGATGGAGTACTGCATCAAGCACCCCATCTTTGGCTGCCGCATGTGCGGGCAGTGCAAACTACACGACCTGGGCATGACTTGCCCGATGACCTGCCCCAAACAACTACGCAACGGCCCGTGCGGCGGCGTGCGCGCCACAGGCCACTGCGAAGTGAAACCCTATATGGAATGCCGCTGGGTGCGCATCACGCGTCGCGCCGCCCGCTACTGGCCGGCATCCTGGTGGCGCCCCCGCCACACCAACCCCCCGGTAGACTGGCAACTCCAACACACCTCCTCCTGGCTGAACTACCTCACCAATCGGGATGGACACCAAGAGGATTACGAGCGGAAGCCGTGAAGAACGCGGGGGATTGGGTTAAGCCAGGTTGTACGAACGACTTAGGCGGTCTTCTACTTTACGGCTTTCGCCAACGCCCACACCGTTGGATATGCGCCATTATCGAGTAACGTGGAAGCCTTTGGCGATGGCCAGCGCGAACGGATCACCGGTGAGATCGTGGCGCGCGCCTGCCGTCTCGTTCTCGTTATGGTATAATACTGGTGGCTATGCAACCGACACCGGAACAATTGAATGAGCTAGTGCAGCGCATCGTGGGGGCCGTTCATCCGTTACGCGTTATCCTCTTCGGCTCAGCGGCGCGTGGGGAGATGGGAGCGGATAGCGATATTGATGTGCTGGTGGTGATGCCGGACGGCACGCATCGGCGACATACGGCGGAACTGCTGCATCGGCAGTTTTTTGGCATACCGTATGGCATTGATGTAGTCGTAGCTACACCCTTCGATCTGGAAAAATATCGACATAGTGTCGGGCTGATCTACCGAACCATCCTCGAAGAAGGACGCGAGCTCTATGCGGCCTGACCCCAATACCTCGGAAGCCTGGCTGGCCTATGCTCACAGCGATCTGGCTCTCGCGGCTGCGACTGTTCCCGGTGTCATGCGAGAGCACCAGTTCTTTCACGCCCAGAAGCTGCAGAGAAATGTTTGAAGGCGGTCTTGATCGACCGACAGGTGAATTTTCCTAAAACGCACAGCATTAAACTGCTGATCGAGTTGTTGCCGGTCAATATCGAGCGAACTGCTGCTTTGATAGATGCCGTGTCCTTGACCGAATATGCGACGGTTTTTCGTTATCCGGGTGAAATCGAGCCCATCACCGAAGAGGAATACCACCATTTGCTGGCCGTGGCCAGCGATGTCATCCGATGGGCGGAGGCAATGATCAACCGATGGAGTGATGACTATGAGTCTGCGCATCCAGATCGATCAACACCAGATTGACGAGTTCTGCCGTCGGCACCATATTCGAACGTTGGCCTAATAAATAATAGTGACAGAGCCTAATAACGATGCTTTATCCATAGGCTGCTGGCGAGCAAACCTTCCTGGGATAAACATATCTCGGGCAACCTGCAAGTCATCTTTACCCCGGATTATTCATGAAGCAATTGACAGTCTGGCTAACTGTGGCATTATTCGAAATGTGAGGAAAAGCAAGCGAATGGGTAACTGTTCCCTATTTACACAACTGGAGGTTGCACTCCAGCATTCCGCGGCTGATGAGACGGAAGTGATCCTCACCACGCGGCAGCACGGGTTGACGCGGCTGGCGAACGGCGGCATTCATCAGAATGTGGAGACCGTCAACACCGAGGCGCGGGTACGCGTGGTGCTGGGCCAGCGCGTGGGGGTGGCCACCTCCAACGCCGTGGACGACGCCGGATTGCGCGCGTTGGTGGACCGGGCCATCGCCATCGCACGCGTCTCCGCACCGAACAGCGAATTCCGCGGACTCCCCCGCCCCACTGCCTCGCCCACCGGCGACGCTCTACCCCCCGTTCCCGAAGCCTGCACCCCCGAACAACGGGCGGAGACCGCGGGCGACATGGTGCGCATGGCGCAGGCACACGGCGTCACCGCCGCAGGGCACATCTCCACCACTAGCGGGGCGCTGGCGGTAGGCAATTCGCACGGCATCCGCGCCTACCACCCCTTCACCGAGGCCGGGTTGATGGCCATTATGACCGATGGCGCGGCTTCGGGCTACGCGGCGTGGGAGGGTCGACAGCTCGCCGCGGCCCCGGTGGCGGAGATCGCCGGGCGCGCCAGTGCGACCTGCCGGGCAAACGTTGCGCCGGACACCGCGGAACCGGGCGCCTATACGGTGATATTGGAACCCTTCGCCGTGGCGGAGATGCTCGCCATGCTCGCCTACATTGGCCTGGGCGCCACGCCATACCAGGAGGGCCGCAGCTTCATGAGCGAGAAGATTGGAGAACGCCTGGCCGGTGAAAACATCACGCTCCTTGACGACACGTACCATCCGGAGATGGTCAGCCTGCCCTTCGACTTTGAAGGCGTGACCCGCCAGACGATACCCTTTTTCGCGCAGGGCATCGCGCGCGGGGTGGTCTACGACTCGTATACCGCGGGCAAGGAGCAGCGGGCCTCTACCGGCCATGCACTGCCGGCCCCCAACAGTTCCGGTCCCCTGCCGATGCACCTGGTGCTCGCTCCCGGCGCCCACTCCCGGGAGGCGCTTATCGACGGGGTGGACGACGGCATCCTGATCACGCGGTTCCACTACGTCAATATCGTGCACCCCACGGAGACGATCCTGACCGGTATGACGCGCGACGGCACCTTCCGCATCAAACACGGCAAAATCACCCGGCCGGTGCAGAACCTGCGCTTCACCCAGAGCGTCCTCGACACGCTGCAACGAGTCACCGCGCTGGAAAATCGATTGACGCTGGTGAAGGACGGCATTTACTGCCTGATCCCAGCGCTGCGCGTGGAGGGGTTCAACTTCACCAGCTAAGCCGTTGCCGGCGTCGACTTATTTTCTTCCGGGCGCCCCGACCTGGGATGAGACGGCGTGCGCGCCGATATCGCACGCGTCGTCAGCCAGGAGGTTCCCAAAGAAATCCATGTCGCCGTGCGCGGACAGCGCCATGCCGCGCCCGCGACAGGGGGACGTCTGCTGTAGTTGATATCCACGACACGTCGCCATGCCGAAGGCATTACTCCCGGGATGCACAAAGAGCGGATCCGCCAGGATTTTCTCCGGGTCGTCCACTGTCGGGGCAGAGCCCCAGAAACAGTTGTGACTGTATTGCGGATGCGTGCCGTAGTTGCAGGGACCCGTCACAGAGAAGATATTATTCCGGTAGACGGTGTCGGGGGTGTCCGCGATGACGAGGCCGTCCCGCGTATTGTTGAAAAAGACGTTGTGCTCGATAAAGACCTTGCCGTGGTGCACATCCAGCGTGGCGCCGCCGCCGCAATTGGTATGCCCGTCATTGACGCTGACATTGTAGCGAATTATGGCTTTTTCGAACTGGGCGCCGGACATGACCAGCACAAAGCCTCCCACATTGTTATGGCTGTAATTGCCCTGGATGCACGGGATGCCCGTCTCGCCGTTGTCAATATCGAAGGCCGTAGAATCCCCGTAGAAGATCTGCCCGTTGGTGACTTGCCCTTGTGTGAAGGCTACCTCGTTCTTCTCCACCAGCGCGCTTTCACAGGCCATGGTCCAGATGCCGGCGATGTATTGAAAATCGTTGGCGAGTTTGCCGGCATAATAGCAGCGGTTGCCGACGATGTGCGGGTTAGCGGCTTGCTGCACAATGATCCCGTCGGCTCCCGTGCGATTGACAAGGTTCTTGCTGATGACGACCTGGCGATTCTTCGTCGTGGAATTAGAAAGCATCAGGATACCGATCGCATGGACATCTTGCACGGTACACCCCTCCACCAGCACATCATGCAGCGCGGTAAGCGGCCGTGTGGGAGGGTCTTGCCACAGGCTAAGGCGAATGCCGGCATTATTCCACTTGTCATTGCCCCAGGCCGCGATGCCATTCACATGATGCACGAACAGCCCGCGCAGCGTGATGCCGGTACACACGTTATTCACCACCTGAATATAGACACCGCTACGAACAGCCGGGGTGGCGCCATCGTTGGTGATTTCCAGATTATTGACGCTCCAATAACTCTGTTCACTCAGCACCAGCGTACTCTCAACAAAGCCATTGCCGTTGAGTTGCGGCAAGCTGCCTTTCGCATATGCGTCAATCGTGATCACTTTCCCGGCCTGGCCGGATCCCCGCGGGGCCAACTGCCCGCTCCAACTACACCCGCGCTTGAATAACAGCGTATCACCGGGAGCAAAGGTCATGGCATTCACCCGGGGCAGGGTTTGCCAGGCGCTGGTTGCAGAGGTGCCGGAGGCGTTGTCGCGCCCAGCCTGCGCATCCACATAATAGACGGCGCCCCGCGCGCCGGAGAAGGCCAGGCAGCAGATGGCCCACAGGCACAAGAGTCGTGACATACGATACCTCCTACAGAATGGCCACGCCCTGAAGGACGTGGCTATCAGTGACAAGCACGCTGAAGCGCGCTCTCAGGCGTAAAGGCGAACACCCGGCGCATGGTGTAATAGACAGGGTCCGCCTACCGCCGTTTCAGAAACACGCACGCTTGCGTGTGGTTTTCGTCTTCTGCGACCAGTAACAGCGCCCGGCCATCCGGCGCGGGGTAACTCTCCCGGACGGCAACGCGCCGGCCATCCGGCAGGCGGTAGCTATTCTCCGGCAGCATGAGGCGTCCCAACCGCGTCCAGGGACGGGCATACAACAACTCCTCGGCAACGGTATGCTCGGGGATGCCGGTGGGAAACAGACCGGGGATACGGTAAAGCAGTTGGGTCAGCAGGCGGGGACAGGCGAGGCGATGACTTTGATGAAAGAGGGCGAGTTGGCCATCATCACTCATTTCCACCACATCCACCACCGCGTTCTCCTGTCTGGCGGCCAATTTCATCTCCCAGCGATCGCCGCTTCCCGGTTGGTAATAGCTGAGCAGGGGAGCCGTGCCGGTGCGATCCTCCACCACACCGGTTTTCGTGAAGGTATACCCATCACCGGAGTGCGGTGTCCACTCGGGGGTCGCATTAATGCGCAAACCGTCGCGGCGAATAGCGACGCCATCCGCGTAGATAGTGCCGTCGTCCAGGGGATGCCACTGCTGGTTTGGCGGGATTGGGATGCAGAATAGTTGCGTAAGCCGTACCTGTCCGTGTCCCCAGAAGACCAGGCTATAGCGCAACAAGTCGGGTGTCGGATAGGAGATAACATACCGCAACTGCCGGGAGAGCACCGTATGCGGCGGCAAGGCTCCTTGTGCCAGGCAGCGGCGGTCTTTCAACACCAGCAACCGCGGCGTCGCGCGCTCCAGGATCAGGTAAGTGACGCCGTCATCCTGCGGAAAAATTCCGACCCAGCAGACGAAATGGTTCGGCAAGCGGCGCGGGAGCGCGAGTCGTTGTTCGCCGATCAGCACACCGTCGCGCCAGATGCGGACCAGTGTCGTTTTACGCTGCAGTACCGCCGCGGCCAGGTAGCGCCCGTTCTCGGACACCTGCACATCCTCCGCGGGATAGAGGTTTCCATTGCTTCCTAACGACCAGCCGTTCCAATCATGCCGCGGTATCGCGACTCTCCAGCGCCGGCGTCCGCGCCAATCATAACTGGCCACCACTCGCGGTTGCTCATAGATCACCACCCAGGGTTCGCGCGCCAGCACCGGGGAGATCACGCGCAGCGGTGCACATGACGCGACCGCCTGGGTCACGAAATCCGGTCGCGTGACATACCGGTAGACACCGTACCCCGCGGCCAGCACCAGCAGCACGCTTATCCACGCGCGCCAACGACGACGAGTAGGAGAGCGACTGGTTTGTTCATGCGTGAAAGCCATTAGCGATCTGTCTTGCGCCTGATCGTCTTCTCGCCCGCGATGCCCGGGGTGGTCAACTCATAGGCGGCGGTGATCTGGGTCAGTTCCTCGGGGGTAAACAGCCCCCGTTCCAGCAAGATCTCGCGAATGGTGATGTGGCGCTCGCACGCTTCGCGAGCCACCTCGCTGGCGAGGTGGTAGCCCGTATATGGTGCCACGGCGGTGGCCAACGCGGAGCTGCGTTCCAGCCAGAAATGCGTTTGCACCTCGTCCACTGTCAGACCAGCCAGGCAGCGGGTGATGAGCATTTGCACCCCACCGTGCAGCAAATCCAACGACTGCAGCAGGTTGTGCGCAATGAGCGGCAGAAAAGCATTGAGTTCCAATTGCCCGGCCTGCGCCGCCAGCGTGATGGCCAGGTCGTTCGCCATCACCTGATACGCCACCTGGGTGAGCGCCTCGGTGATCACCGGATTCACCTTGCCGGGCATGATCGACGACCCGGCCTGCAACTCGGGCAGGTGGACCTCAGCAATGCCCCCGGCGGGACCAGCGGAGAGCAAACGCAGGTCCGCGGCGATCTTGGCCAGCGTGGCGGCGGCCGCTTTAAGCAGCCCGGAAACTTCCACGAAGACATCGGCATTCTGTGTCAGGTCGATAGTGTTCTCCGCGCGTGCCAGGTTCAAGCCGGTGAATTGGCGCAGATCGTCCACCACCGCGTAGATATATTTCCGGTCGGCATTGAGACCGGTGCCCACCGCCGTGCCGCCCAGATTGACCTGACGCAACTTCTCTTCCGCCACATGCAAACGCCACCAGTCGCGTTGCACCGCCTGGGCCCACGCTGCGAAGCGCTGACCCCAGGTGATGGGCACGGCGTCCTGCATCTCCGTCCGCCCCAGCGCCAGCACGGCGGCGTAGGTTTGCTCGTGTTCTTCCAACGCGGCTTGCATTGCAGCGAAGTCGTCAATGACCGGCAACAACAGACGCAGCGACGCGACACGCACCGCGGTGGGAAAGACATCGTTCGTGGATTGCTCAGCGTTGACATGGTCCAGCGGATCGATAATCGTGTAGCACCCGCGCGGTTCCCCCAGGATTTCCAGCGCGCGGTTGGCCAGCACTTCGTTCATGTTCATGTTGGCGCTGGTTCCCGCCCCCCCCTGTAGCGCATCCACGATAAACTGGTCGGTCAGCGCCCCGGCGTCCACTTCTTCCGCCGCCTGAATAATCGCCGTCGCGAGACGCGGTTCCAACCGCCCGGCGCGCTGATTCGCCTTCGCGCACGCCGCCTTTACCAGGGCCAACGCGGTAATCAGCGCCGGGTGCAGCGGTTGCCCGAGCAGCGGAAAATTCTCTGCCGCGCGCAACGCGTGAATGCCGTAATAGGCGGCCGCCGGCACCTCGCGCGCCCCGAGAAGATCATATTCTGTACGGGTCTCCATGGGGATATTGTAGCAGATTGCCGGGGCGCGGTGGAAATTGTTCCACCACGGCGTTCCTGGAGAACGAATTGCGCCGATAGGCCGACGCGATAGCCTGAGAGCGAAGGCGGTTAGACACACGAGAAAATCGCAACAAAGTCTGGCGCAACAAGTTGCCGAAAGGAAATATCCCGGACTTTGGGACACGCTCTACCGATTCGCCCTCCAGAGCAATCCCATCCCGACCGTCCCCGCCAGGATGTTGGGCAACCAGGCGGCCATGGTGGTCGAAATCTGGCCGGATTCGCCGAAGAGTTTGAGGAATTGCGCCAGGAAATAATAGGCGAAGATGAGCAAGAGACTGATGCCCATCCCCACTGCGTTGCTTGTGCGATGACTGCGCAGGCCCAGGGGGGCGGCAATGAGCGCCATCACCAGACTGGCGAAGGAGATGGAGAGCCGGCGTTTTTGCTCCATAATCGCCTTATTTACCTGCCGGGCATTAGCGTTGCCGTTCACCAGCAATTCGACATAATGCTGAATTTGCGTGCTGGTCATATCTTCCGGTTTCTTTTGCTGCGCTTCGATCTCAAAGGGGCTGGCTTTAAGGCGCAGGGCATAGTTGTCGGCGTCAATGTCCGCATCGGGGGTGTTCGGGGTCAGGGAGACGTTCGGGGCGTGCTCATAAACCAGATGTCCAGTCGCGCCACCTTCAAAAGTCCAGCGTTTCTCGGCCTCGTGCCAGCGCGCCAGGGGTACGGACAAGAAAATCGCGGGTTTGCCGGTTTTGTACCAGATAATGCTCACGCCGCGCATCTCCGCCTTTTTGGCATCCAGATTCGTGCTGATGATGGCGTAATCCAACGCCCCCTGATGCTCGTGGAGGAACGCCAGCGGTTTGTCCGAACTGCTCTGTTTGAGCGCTTCGCGACGCAGTTCGAAGGCCTTCTCGCCGGCCCAGGGGCCAAAGCGGTCGGAAATCAGGTAGGTGATGCCGGTGATGACCAGCGCGAAGGCGAGGGTGGGCAGCACGATGCGCATGAAGCTGACCCCGCCGGCGCGCATGGCAACCATTTCGCTCTCCGCCGACATGCGGTTGAACGCGAGCAGGATACCCAGCAACACGCTCATGGGGAAGGCAAAGGCCATCATTCTCGGCAGTGCCAGCGCGAAGATCAACAGCGCTTTCCCCACCGGCACATTGTATTGGGTAATCATCTGGATCAGGTCCGGCAACGCCTCCAGGGCGAGCAGCAGCGCCATGAACATCGCCACGCCAAACAGAAACGAACCGGTCACCGAAGCAATAATATAGCGGTCGAGAATCTTCACCGATGCCACCTTCAGGGTTACGAGGAAACTATGCGGTGTGTTTCGAGTATAACACCAGCTGCCTGCACGCTCCCTTGACAGGGGAGCAGGCAGGTCTGATAATACCAGATACGCGGGTACAACACTACCCCGCATTATACATGCACGAATGAATAATGCGGGCTACAATTTACCGGCGCTGAAGAAATTTCCTACCATTGGGGGTGGTCTCATGCGCGGTTTCCTATTACTGATAACGGCCGGCCTGTGCGCCGCGGTGTTGGCGGGTTGCTCGGTCAAAGGCGCTGTGGTGCTGCCCATCGATATTCCCGATCAGCATTTCGATAGTGGGACAGAGGTGCCCGCCGCCTCGACCTTTGCGCTGGCCGACGTCGACGTCAGCCAGACCAGCGAATGGCAGACCTATGCCCCGCGTGTGAAAAGCGTGGATCGTGTCCGCCTGACCGGCTCTATCTACAACCTGTCCGGCAGTCAGCAGATCACGTTAAACTTCTACATCAGCGATACCACCGGCCTGCACCAGAACCAGTTGACCCAGGCCATCCCGTTTTATGCCACCACCCTGCCGCCGGGCACGACGACCGTAGATACCACCCTCCCTGTCGGCGCTGACGTCAACGCTATCATACGCGACGGTAAATTCACCCTCTATGGCGTTGCGGCCGTGACCGGCAACCCGGCTTTGATCAAAGTCGACACCAGCTTGATGAAAGCCTTTGTCACGGTGACGACTAATCTGGTGAGTTTGTGAGGATACCTTCCGATGTCCGTCACCCGCTGCGCCTGGGTACCGCTTGATAACCCGCTCTATGTTGCCTACCACGATACCGAGTGGGGCGTACCGGTACATGACGACCGGGTGCTTTTCGAATTTCTGGTGCTTGAAGGCGCGCAGGCAGGATTGAGCTGGTTGACCATTTTACGCAAACGCGAGCACTACCGGCGGGCATTCGAGGCGTTCGACATTGCGACGGTGGCCGGCTATGATGACGTGAAGGTGGCGGCGCTGCTGCAGGACGCGGGCATCGTACGCAACCGGAAAAAGATCGAGGCGGCAGTGCGCCTGGCGCGCGTCGCGCTGGAGATTCAACGGGAAGCCGGCAGTCTGGATGCGTTCCTCTGGTCCTTTGTCGGCGGAAGTCCCCGGCTACCGGTCCGCCATACGCTCGCCGAGGTGCCGACCCACTCCCCGGTCTCGGACGCGATGAGTGCCGCCCTGCGCGCCCGCGGCGCGTCGTTTGTCGGCTCCACGATCTGCTACAGCTTCATGCAAGCCGTCGGTATGGTCAACGATCATACGATCGATTGCTTCCGCCAAAAACTACGAGCCGTTTGAACGGCGCATAGCCCCGACGAAAATCTCTGACGCCGACGAAATAATGCTCGCTCCTGGTGATGCCGTTTCGTCCCGCTCACGGAAGCGAATCCTGTCTTATCGTCGTGCGCCCTCACCCCCAACCCCTCTCCCAGCGGGAGTGGTGAAGTCGATCAATCTATGCGGTCAGCTCCTACCGAAGTCAGAAGCGGTGAGGAGGCAGTCGTTGCTGACGCGAAAGATGATCTCGTGGATCACCGTGGTTAGTCAGATTTTTGGATTTACCTATTGACGGATCGACTCAGTCGACGATAAACTAATCGTTAAGGGAGTTACGCTTTCCGCACGGCAGAAAGCGTAATTCGACCATTCATTCTGAAAGGGGAACATCCATGAATCGGACACGGACCCGAGGGTTTACCCTCATTGAGCTACTCGTTGTCATCGCGATCATAGCTATTCTCGCCGCCATTCTTTTCCCGGTATTCGCGAAAGCGCGCGAGAAAGCGCGCGGCACCTCCTGCCTGAACAACGAGAAACAGATCGTCACTTCGCTGTTAATCTACTCCCAGGACCACGACGAACTCTTGCCCACCGCCGACACGATGTGGGGAAGTTTGGGACTGGACAAGGGTGTACTGATCTGCCCCACGTTGGGGACGAAAATCACCAACGGGTATTGTTACAACAGTCTTATCGCCGGCAAGGCGCTGGGCGAGTTGGACAAACCGGAAACGCAGATTGCCGTCTTCGATGGCCTGACGTCGTCCGGCAAGACCGCCAATGTCGGTTATGACACGGCGAACTTCGACTTCCGCCATGGGGGGTCGTCGATCAACCTGGCGTTCCTGGATGGCCATGTCGTCGGCAAGAAGAGTTCCGAAATCGGCGATCTGTCCGACCCCACGCGCAAGCGGATCTTCTATACCGATTTCACCGATGGCACACCCTACTTTAATGGCGGCGTCATCACCACCGTTGACGGCGTCACTGCTGTAAAGTGTACGGCGAACGGCACGAGCCAGTACCAATTCGATCTGCCGCAGATCACATATGGCAACACCAGCAAATACGCCAATGCCGTCAAGGATGTGATCCTCGCGGCCTGGAATGCCGACAACGGCTCCACCCCGACGACGTTGGATTACGAGTTCACCCTCAAACGCGTCACCGCTGGTCCGTCGAATTCCGACATGGACTTCTACGGATCGGAATATGCCCGCCATGCGGCCGATTGCGGCGGCGCCGACGGTCTGCCCGGCTACCTGGGCAATGGTTCCAACTATCACCAATTATTGAACTACGGCTTTGGCGCACAACTCCAGAACCTGACTGAATATAAGAATAGCATCGGCGCCGGCGCCTGGGTGCATGTCGGCCCAACCTGGCGCCCGATCATGAAGCAAGTCTTCACCGGGTATAAGGGCAAGTTCACCGATCTGCAGATGAACTTTCAGGTCGCCTGCCGCACCAACACCGCCACCTCTTATGAGTCCTTCGCGGTGCGCGAGTTCATGATCTACAAAGAAATTACCGGATTCTAAGGGCTCATCAATAAATAACTGTTGCATTTGACTTGTTCGCTTGCCCGTAGGCGTTGTTGAGCGTCCTTGAAATATGACCTCATATGTCTGCGGACGCTCGCCTAGCCCACAGGCAAGCGTCCGGCGTCAAATGTAACAGTTATTTCTGGACGAACCCTAAGAGACGCAGGAATCCAGACATACATGCGGGCCGCCCCATAGGGGCGGCCCGCATTTGTAATACGATGATTTCCGCGACTCTACCCCACTTCCACCTCCGGCGCCAGGCTGTGCATTACCAGGCCGGTTGGCACCTTCGGGTAGAAATAGGTGGATTTTTGCGGCAAGCGCACGCCGGCGGCGGCCAGGGTGAAGACGTCGGCGATTGGTGTGGGGTTGAGGAAAAGCGCTGCTTGTACCTCTCCGCGATCCACGCGGGCCACCGCTTGCTCCGGCGAAATCGTATAGCGCACGTTGCGCTCAACAGTCGCGTCGCCTGCCGGGTCCAGCGCCAGTAATGGACCGATGATGCCTTCCTGGGCCATCTGCACGTCCAGTACCGGTAAGCCGTTCCGGAGCGCTTTGGGCGCGGTGAGCAGGGTGTAGGCGCCGTTGGCGTACCAGATGAACGCGTGGGCATCAGCCTGCCGCGCCAGCAGGTCCGTCACCTCGTCAGGGTGGGTCACCGTCAGCGTTTCACGCTGGAAACCTTCGCACAACTGCCTGCACACTCCCGCCAGCATTTCCGACGACAACAGGAGCAATCGGTGGGTGGCCAGCAGCAGCAAGCCTGGATCGCTGACATCGACGAGGAGCATGAAGGCGTAGTTGAAGGCCGCGGTCGCCGGCGCGTCGGGGTAGGTCTGGCGCAAGGTGTCGCGCAACGCGAGCATCGTTTCATATCGGTGGTGGCCGTCGGCGATAAGGATTTGCCGGGTCGCCAGCGCCGTGGTAATTTCTTCGGTGAGCCCGAGGTCATCACAGCGCCACAAGCGTTCGTTAAAACCGAATCCCTCCGCCGTGGCCACAGGATCACGCGTCGTGGCGCGCGCCAGCAATTCACCCAACGCGGTATGTCGGCTATCGTAGAGGCCGAACACCGGGCTATAACTGGTCAGGCAGGTGCGCATCAAGCGCAGGCGGTCTTCCTTAGGCCCCTTCAGGGTCCATTCGTGGGGCAGTACCGCCCCTTCACCAAAGGGTTGTAACTCCACGGCGGCGAAAAAGCCGCGGCGCACACGCGGTTGCCCACCCCAGGTGAAGCGCTGATGGTGCGGATAATACCCCGGGGTGGCATCCAGCACCAGCATGCCTTCTTCACGCCAGCGTGCTTCAGCAGCACGCGCGCGGGTGTAGCGGTTATTATCCGGCGTGTCCTCCGCCGACTGCTTGCCGTATTCCAGGCGGATGACGTTATTTGCATCCCGCGCATACAACGCATCCTGCTCTTCGGCTGAAATGATGTCATACGGCGGCGCCAACACCGCCGCCAGATCAACCACACCCGCCATGTTATACCGTAAGGCGCGAATCGGACGCACAGGCATGAGGGTAGTACTCCTTCAGAAATGCAGCATCGCTCGCCTTATTCACGAACCAATGAATAACGCATGCCGTGCTCGTCTTCGTGATTTCCGCGCGCATACGAAAGAAACAGCTCTTCGCATACGCACCGAAATTACGAAGATGAGGTAATAGTGAGTCGCGGATCATTGTCCAATGCGGCAACAATCTCCGGTGTGCCCACGTCGCTCCACAAACCGGTCAAGGGGTGTCCATAGACCGGCTCTCCGGCGCGGATCATCGCGTGCAGAGCGTCAGTCACCTCGTATTCGCCGCGCGATGACGGGGTAAGGGCCTGCAAATAGGGCCAGATACGCGCACTGAGTGCAAGCACGCCGGCGTTGTTCCACTGCGTGGTCGCGGTGCCGGGCGCCGGTTTCTCCTCGATGCGCGTCACGCGTTCCCCCGCCAGATAGACCGCCGCACCAGCACACGGATCGTCCATCCAGTTCAGACCCACCACTGCAGTTGCGTCACACCGTGCAAACGAGGCCAGCAACAGGGGGTAGTTGTCCGGGCTGATGAGGATATCACCCCAGTGGAGGAGGAACGGCGCATCGCCGCAGAGATCCGCCACCCGTCGCAACGCCCCGCCGGTCCCGTCCGGTGGATCCTGGGTGCGATAGATCAGGCGCACACCCAGGGTCGACCCGTCACCGAAATAGTCTTCAATCATCGCTCCCCGGTAGCCGGTCACGATGATGGCCTCCGTTATGCCCGCCGCACATATTCCGGTGATGATTCGCGTCAATAGCGGACGGCCGGCTACCGGAACCAGCGGCTTGGGACGATCGGCAGTCAACGGCATCATCCGCGTCCCCCGCCCCGCGGCAAGAATAACAGCGCGATCTATCACTCGGGCACTCGCTACACACACGCCAGTTCCAATGGTGTTGTGCCGGCATCTTGCGCCAGGCCTGACGCGAGGTCGGTGTGTTCCCAGCGTACTTGTAAGTCAGTCCGGCCGAAATGCCCGTAGGCGGCGGTGCTCAGGTATTGCGGCTTCAACAAGTCCAATGTGTGGGTGATCGCGGCCGGCGTCAGGTCAAAATGCGTGCGGATGAGTTCGACAATCCGTCGTTCCGGCACACGTCCGGTACTGAAGGTTTCCGCGTTGATACTCAGCGGCTTGGCCTCGCCGATAGCGTAGGCGATCTGGATTTCCAGTCGTTCGGCTACCCCGGCCGCGACCAGATTTTTTGCGATATAGCGCATCATATACGCCGCGCTACGATCAACCTTGGTCGGATCCTTCCCGGAGAATGACCCACCGCCATGGCGGCCCATGCCGCCGTAGGTATCGACGATAATCTTTCGTCCGGTTAATCCGGTATCCGCGCACGGACCGCCCACGGTAAAGATGCCGGTCGGGTTGAACAGGTAGACCGTGCGGTCGTCCAGCATATTCAGCGGGCCGAGTACCGGTTCCACCACATGCGTGAGCAGGTCGTGACGTAATTGCGCTAACGACACCGACTCAGCATGATGGGAGGAGATCAACACCTTATCTATGCGGATAGGATGGTGTCCGTCATACTGCACCGTCACCTGGGTTTTTCCATCGGGTCGCAAATATGCCAGCTCACCGTTCTTGCGCACGGCGGCCAAGCGTTTGGCCAGCAAATGCGCCCAGGCAATCGGCGCGGGCATTAATTCCGGCGTTTCGGTGCAGGCAAAGCCGAACATCATGCCCTGGTCGCCGGCGCCCCCAATATCCACACCCAACGCGATATCTCGCGACTGCGGTTGCACGAGGTTATCAATGGGAACCTGTGTGGCATCGAAGCCGGATTCGCGCGTATAGCCGATGCCGGCCATTACGCCGCGCGCGATGCCTTCAATCTCAATATGTGCATTCGCAGTGATCTCGCCGGCGATCATCACGCGTTTCGCCGTCACCAGCGTTTCACAGGCGACGCGTCCGCGGGGATCTTGCGCCAGAATGGCGTCCAACACCGCGTCAGAAATTTGGTCCGCGACTTTATCAGGGTGTCCCTCGGTGACCGATTCAGAGGTAAACACATGCAGCCGATCGCTCAACGACATAATCTCCTTCTCTACCCACTGCGCAAAAAACTTTGCAATTCATTCTAGCATCTTTTCTCGGACAACGAAAGAGCGTCTTCCGCCTTGCCCTTCCCACGCCTTAGCGTTACCATATAGAAGCCAGCGACCACCGTCCCGTCGGAGATCGCCGACAACCCGGAAATCACAAGGAGCAGCACACGATGAAGACCATGGTCGGTGTGATGGGATCCGTGTCGGGATATGACGACCGCGCGAGTGAATTGGCCTATCGGTTGGGCCGGGCGATTGCCCAGGCCGACTGCGCGCTGGTCACCGGCGCGTGTCCGGGCTTGCCGTATGACGCCGTGCGCGGCGCAAAAGAAGCGGGCGGGTTGACCGTGGGTGTATCCCCCGGTCATAACTTTTCCGAACATACCGTGAAATACGCGTCGCCCTGGGAAGGTTTCGATGTCATCATCTACACCGGGTCGGGCTTGATGGGACGGGAGATCACCGGTGTTCGCAGTTGCGATATCGTGGTGCTTACTGGAGGTCGCTCCGGCACGCTGGGTGAATTCGCCATCGCCTACGATGAAGGGAAGATCATCGGCGTCCTGAATGGCACCGGCGGCATTTCAGACCATATCGCCGAATTAGTGAAGGTCATCAATAAGGAAACCGGAGCGCAAATCTTCTATGATGACGACCCCGCACGCTTAATTGCAAATCTGTTGGAATTGCATATTGCACGCTGTCAAATCGCGCAGCACCAGAGTCCGCCGTCGTCGCCGGAAGCCACCGAGGCGCGGTGCGCCATCAACAATATTGACCATGCCATCGCCTTGATGGAACGCGAAGTACGCCTGATCCAGGCGAATATCACCGAGTTGCGCCAACAACAAGATGCATATCGCGATGTGGCCTTGACCGGCGCCGGGGAAGGGCGAGGATGATGGTATGACGGCACGCGAAATCGCCAACCGCCAATTTCTCACCGATCTGTTCGCCGGCCCCTTCCACGGGCATGGCGTCGTCTTCAATGCAGAGCAGGCGCCGCGCCCGGGTCCGGATGATTTCGCGGTATCGGAACGCCCACTGCCGGAGTGGGTCCCCTGGGCGGAAGAGAATTACACACGCACACGACGACTGCACGAGACTATCGAGGATGACAGCGTCCCAACCGTGAGTTTATGGACGGGCACGGAAATTTTTGCCGCGGCGTTCGGCTGTCCCGTGCACCGGTATGACGATGGGATGCCGCCGTGCGCCTTACCGCTGGTCACCACCGCCGAGGAGGCGGACCGCCTGCCAGAACCGACCCTTGCTGCCCGCCCCCTCGAACGTGTTTTTGCGTTCGCCAGCCTGTTGCGCGAACGGCTGGGACCGGACGTTCCGCTGGGGGTACCGGATATCCAGAGTCCGTTCGACATCGCGGCGTTGATCTGGCGAAAGGAAGACCTGTTTGTGGCACTGGTCGAAGAACCGGACGCGGTACGACGTTTAGTAGAGAAATGCCACCGCCTGCTGGTCGCCTTTTTCACCGCCTACCTGAGCGAATTCTCCAATGTTAACCTGTGCCACTGTCCCACCGCCTGGGCCCCGCCGGAACTGGGAATCTGGCTCTCGGAAGACGAAGCCGGATGCCTGAGTACGCCGATGTTCGAGGCGTTCTGTCTGCCACACCTGACCGCGCTCAGCGACACCTTCGGCGGCTTGTTCATGCACTGTTGCGCGGCGGCTGATCACCAGTACCCCAGTTTTCGCAAAATCCCTCGCCTGCGCGGTCTCAATCGCGTCTTTCAAGCCAGCGGGCCGCGTCCGGCGATTGATGCTTTCTCCGGACACACTGTGCTCATCGCCTCATGGTTGGAAGAAGCGGACTATCACGCCATGCTCGATATGGCACATCCCGATACGCGCTTCTACTTCAATTTCAACCCTATGCCGCTGGATGATGCTCAAGCCACGCTGGCACGCCTGCGCGATCGCAATCCGCGTTGCTGATAACCCTTCCCCACTGTTCGTTGACACAAGAAAACGGGAACTGGCACGCATTTTGCCGAATTATCTGGTAGAGAACTACCGGTTTGCCGGGCAAAATGCGATGCAGTTCCCGTTTTCTTGCGAGCTGTCGGCTTCCTCCAGTATTCCGCCACCAGTATGCAAACAGGCGCCCCTCAGGGCGCCTGTTGTGATTGTACACATTGATCGATATCGGCTTAGAGCATCTGCATCGGCATCACAACGTATTGATAATCCGCTTCGCCATCCGCGCGGATGAGTCCCGGATTCAGCGGGCCGGTCAGGCCGATCTCCATGGTTTCGGTATCGAGAACGGACAGCACATCCTGCAAATATGTGGCGTTGAAGGCGATTTCGCCCATTTCGCCATCCAGACTGATGGGCACTTCTTCATGCGCCTGCCCGACCTCGCCTTCCGCGGTAATGGTCAGCGTGGCATCTTCGAAGTGCAGCTTGATCTTGTTGGACTCCGCGCGAGCCACAATGCTGGCGCGGCGTACGGCCTCATATAGATTCTGTCGATTCGCAACAACTCGTTTGTGCGTCTCTGCCGGTACGACACGTTCGAAGGCCGGGAATTGCCCTTCGATCAGGCGCGACACAAAACGGACGCGCCCCAGCGCAAACAGCACCTGATTTTCCCCGATGATGATGTCTACCGGGTCTTCCGAGTTGCCCAGCAGGCGTAACAACTCCTGCAGCGCGCGCGCCGGAATGATGACCGACACGGGTTTATCAAACTGACCGGTCACGGGTGCGCGTTTGACCGCCAGTCGGTGGGTATCGGTCGCAACCATGATGGCTGTTTGGCCATCCCAAGTCAGCAGGCAACCGGTCAGAAACACGCGGCTCTCATCCGTGCTGGCGGCGAAGAGCGTTTTCTTGACCAGGTCGCGCAAAACCGGTCCGGGTACTGAGAGGATATTCCCCTCAGTCACCTGCGGCAACACCGGGAATTCATCCGCCGGTAGGCCATGGATAGTGTATTGTGATTTCGCCGCGGACACCGTCAACAGATTTCGATCATCCGCTGAGATGGTCAACTCCGCGTCAGGCAGATTGGCGACCACATCCTGAATGATCCGTTCCGGCACGGTGACCGCGCCTTCTACAACCGGACCATCCAACGGCACCTGGAACGTCATGCCGATTTCCAGGTCGGTAGTGACTAGGCGCAATTGCCCGCTACGCGCTGAGATCAGGACGTTCCCGAGAATGGGCAGCGTGCTACGGGACGCAACGGCGCGGGACACGCTTTGCAGGGCTTCGTGGAATAATCGCTTCGGGCACGTGAACTTCACTATGATACTCCTGTCACCGCCATGCGGTGCGAAAAATGCCATGGTACTTCAGAATCATTCGACCTGTCGAACGAATTCCCTTCCTACTGTACGGACTCCTGCAAACGGGTCGTTAATTCCGTGACCAGGGCGCGCACCTCGCGGTCCATCTTCATCGCCTGCTCCAATTTTGTGCAGGAATACATGACCGTGGTATGATCGCGACCGCCGAATTGTTTGGCAATTTCCGGAAAGGACGCATTGAGCATTTGCCGGCACAGGTACATCGCCACCTGCCGCGGCAGCACCAGATTCTGTGTGCGCCGTCCACCGATCAAATCATCCATATTCACATGAAACTGCTTGAGCACCATCTGCTGCACATCGGTGATGGTAATGGTTTTAGCATTGGACACCGTGCTGTGGTCGCGTAATTGCTCGATCGTCGAGTGGAGGGTTATCGGTTCGCCGGTCAATGAACTGGTCGCCAGCACTTTAATAAGCGCCCCTTCCAAGGCGCGAATATTGGCACAAATCGTGGTCGCGATATAGCGGATCACCTCGTCAGGCACGGATGTGCCTTCCTGGGCGATCTTCTTTTGTAAGATAGCGAGGCGCGTTTCCAGATCCGGCGCTTTAATGTCGGTCATCAACCCCCACTCGAACCGTGAACGAAGGCGCGGATCAAGAATCTGCAGATCTTTGGGAGGGCGATCGGAAGTGATGACCACTTGCTTGCCGGTCTCATACAGGGTATTGAGCACCTGAAAGAATTCCGATTCCGTGCGCTCACGCGAGGCGATGAACTGAATATCGTCCACCAGCCAGATATCCACGCCGCGATAGGCTTCGCGAAAAGCGCTGAAACGATCTTCGCGGATGGACGTGACCACATGATAGGTGAAGGTATCGCCAGAGACATAGTTCACCTTGATGCCCGGGTGCTGCCGCTGCGCGGCATGCCCGATCGCCTGCATCAAATGCGTCTTGCCCAACCCCACCCCGCCGTAGATGAACAGCGGATTGTACGATTTACCGGGTGCTTTGCTCACCGCTTGCGCCGCGGCATGGGCGATCTGGCTATTTTTTCCCGCGACATAATGCTCAAAGGTGTAGCGCTGATTCAGCGGCAACGGAGTGAAAATATCGTCTGACGCCGTGGATGCCGTCGCCGGCAGGGGCATGGTCGTGTTCGGCTCCGTCAGTGGCACTTCGAGCTGCAGCGAGAGTTGACTCAATGAAAAGCGCACCGTGATCGGTTGTCCAAAGGTTTGCCCCAGACCATCTGCCAGAATGCACGAAGCTTTTTCTTCCAACCACTTCTTGGCAAATTGGGTGGGCGCGCCGATGCAGAGTGACTGGCCATCGAAACTCAAGGGCTGTAGATCGGGAATCCATTTCGCTAACGATGGGCGGCGAAGCGTTTCCTGCAGAATGATTAATGTATGAGACCAGACGTCTTCAAGTGTGGTGGTAGTCGGCATGCTTGGCCCTCCTGAACTCTGTGCCCGATCGCTGATACGGCAGGACGTACGGGCATGAAGCCCGCTTCCGCAGCGTGACGTGGTTCTTCTATGGCGATGCATGCGACGATAGGGGTACTGAACTTGAAACCCCGGCTGTGATGATGGCGTGAAACTACAACCCCGCTCCGACCAAAACCAAGAAAGTATAGCGTGTAAACACCAGGCGATGGCATACACCCTCAGTGTGGAAGAAAGGGTGTCAAAAACTGTCGCCGAAACGGGGGTAAGCAGGTTTAGAAGACCTGGTGACGTTATCCACAATTGTGGGAAACCCTGTGGATATCCGCCTCCGTATCGCAGGTGTATTATAGCGAGTGCTTGACAGGAGGGCAACAGGTCTGTCAACTATTTTTTGCCGCTTTTGTTCGTAAAATATGATGTAAAGCAACACGTCCTACGCTCAATGCCCCAAAAACGCAAGCGCATGTTTGCTAAAAAACCACAGAAAAACTTCTCCACATCCCCTGTCCACAGGTGGGGAGAATCTTCCACCTTCACCAACATATTTAATTGATTTTTATTCCCGCTATTGACACCCATTCAGGGATATGGTAGGACTTTTCAAGTTCTGGCGGTCTGTGGGTTATGTCGACCCCTAATTATGTCATTAACTACTACTTTATCTATTATTTTCACACCAGATGCGAGTAGGCACTTACTTAGAGCCTGTCCCAAAGTCCGGGAGGTTTTCTCGCGGCATCTTTTGCGTCAGGCTTTGTCGCGCCTGCCTCAAAAATCTGCGCGCGAGAAAACTATCCGGACTTTGGGACAAGCTCTATTCCTTAGTAGGCATATAATCACATGCCTACTCCACAGGTGGGGATGAACAACTTGTACGAGGCTGTGGATACTCACCCTCCTGTGGACAAGCGTTCATCCCTCCCCAGGTTACCCGCCGTGCTATCCACAACCTCGCCGTGCTCAACATCGTGCTCCTGTCCACATTTCCACACCCCTTATTAACACTATTATTATCTTTAGATTAGTTATTGGTTAACATACGGCATGCTACGCCCCCTGTTTTTGCTCCACAAAATCGGCAATCGACTCGACATCCTGGAAAAGGGATAGTCGGAATTCGTCCTCTTCGAAGGTGATGCCGTAGACATCTTCCAACCCTACGACCAGTTCGAAGAGCGAGACCGAATCGATGCCCAGTGATTCCAACAACGGTGCGCGATCGGGAATATCTTCCGGTTTTATCCGCAAAAACAACCGCTCCACAAGTAGGTTCTTGATTTCTGACTTGGTGACTTCAGTGGCCATGCTGTCCTCCTGTATTAAAATGCGCGAGATCCGTTACGCCGTCACCGCGTCACAGGCCTGTGCCGCGGCGGTGAAATCTTCTTTCAAGTCGGCGTAAAGTTTGCGGAAAATCGGGTAGTATCGTTCGTAAATTGCGGCTGTCGCCGGGGTGGGAGCCATACGCGTGGCAACAGAAATCGTCTGCGCACAAGCCGACTGCACACTGGGATACAGGCCGACCCCTACGCCGGCGAGTAACGCCACGCCAAAAGCCGGTCCTTCGTCAATGTTGATCATCACGCATTCGCGATGATAGATATCCGCCTGAATGGCTTGCCAAACCGCACTGCGCGCGCCACCGCCGGAGAGGCGAATCTGGGTGGGTTCCACGCCCATTTCACGGAAAATTTCCAGAGAATCGCGCAAGCCATACGCCACGCCTTCCAGCACTGAACGCACCATGTGCGCTTTGGTGTGACGCAGTGTCAGGCCGAAAAAGACGCCGCGCGCATACGGATCGGGATAGGGACATCGCTCGCCGGTCAGGTAGGGGAGAAAAATCAACCCTTCGCATCCTGCCGGCGCGGTCGCCGCTTCCTGGGTCAGGATCTCATAGGGATCCACGCCCATAATGCGCGCGACGCCGGCCTCGGAGTTTGCAAAGGTATCGCGATACCAGCGCAGAGAACCGCCGGAGGACATCTGCACCCCCATCACATGCCACTCACCAGGTACGGCGGCGCAAAACGTATGCGTGCGGAGCAGGCGATCTGTGTTAGGTTGGCGCATGTGCGCGAAGAGCACACCCGAGGTGCCCACGCTGCAGGAGACGATACCCTCTTCCACAATGCCGTTGCCCACCGCACCTGCGGCCTGGTCGCCGCCGCCGCCCGCTACCGGGGTGCCTTCCCGCAAACCGGTCAACGCCGCTGCCTGAGCGGTGATGCGCCCGCTGATTTCCGGCGACTCATAAACCGTCGGCAACATCGACGTGGTCACCTGGCATGCCGCCATCATCGGTTCCGACCAGGCGCGCTTGGTCACGTTGAGCAGCGAGGTACCGGAAGCGTCGGAAACTTCCGTGGCGAATTCTCCAGTCAGGAGGAAGCGGATATAATCTTTGGGAAGCAAAATCTTTGCCACACGGGCCCACGCCCGCGGCTCTTTTTGCTGCAGCCACACAATTTTCGGCGCCGTGAAACCCGTGAGCACCGGATTGAGCGTTTCGGATTCCACCACGGCCTTGCCTGCGCGTTCGGTAATCCACGCGCACTGTTCCGTGGTGCGCTGATCACACCACAGGATGGCCGGGCGAATGACCTGATTGTCAGCATCCAGGAACACGGACCCGTGCATTTGTCCGGACAGGCCAATGCCGGCAATCTCTGCCGGATTAATATTGGCTTCAGTCAGCACGCGCTGGATGCCTTTCAGCGTAGCTTGCCACCAATCGGCGGGTTGTTGTTCCGCCCACATCGGATACGGGGTGTAGAGCGGATATTCTTCCGTGGCGCTGGCAATTTTGCGCCCGGTCACATCCACCAGCAACGTCTTCGTGCCGCTGGTGCCGATATCGATTCCAAGCAAGTAAGGCATAGCAAACCTCGTAATGAAGATTTCCTTTCGATTCTCCCCCGGACAAGTGGACTCCTGCCGAAATATGGGGTCTATTCAGCGTCCCGAGCTATTGTGATTGCGCAAGGTTTTTTCCAGGAAAGAGCCACGTGCTAAGCAAACAGGGAAGCAACACCACCAGCACGATGGCGAAGAATAACTGAAATTGACCCAGGTGCAACGGGCTGGAGATGACCGTCGTCCGAGCGAGTGCACTGACGATCGCCGCGGCGACAGCGGCGCATACCGCCGCGCAGAGCACTACACTGATATTATAAAACGCAAAATAGGCCGGGCGCGCCGGAGTATCCGGCACCACGTGAAAGAGCGACACGTTGAACGCAATAGTTAACAGGGCATCGGCGACGCCGACGAGTGTCCAGGCGGCCATTACCAGCCACCAGGTGGCTGGTGTGCTGATCACGTAGAGCACGAAAAAGATGATATAGATGGGTGAGGTCAACCAGATGACCACCCGTGCTCCCAGGCGATCCACCCACTGACCAGCTAGGGGCGACAGTACTATTTTGAGCAGATAATAGCCGACCATCATCCAGGAGATCGTTTGTTCGTTTAAGCCCAATATTTTCAGATTGTAGACCTGATAATAGGGGGCTACCATCCAGAATGGGAGGAAAAAGAGCACTGTTCCCACCAGTAAACGCAGAAATGGAGCGGTACGCAACACCTGGGGAAGCGCTGACCAATCGACGCGTGCATTCGCGGAGACCGCAGGAAGGGGAATATTCCGGAGCGGACGCACCGCCAGCATGCCCAGCACGGCGCCAACCAGTAGGATGCCCAGATAGCCGGGAATGCCGAAGACCTTCAGGTGCTGTGTTGCGATGCCGATAAGCAGCGTGGCCGTCACCGCCACCGCACCGAAAATCTGCATCCGGCGTCCCATGTAGCGTCCGCGTAAACTGGTGGGAATCGTGGAAGCAACCCATTCGGCAACCAGCGGGCTGGCCGACTGCAGCACTGCCGCGCACAGGAGCACCCCCAGCAACAGTACAGGGAAACGCAAAGAGAGGGGCACATACCAGACCGCGATCAACGTGGCGATGAAGAGGAGCGGATCGAGCAGGCAGAGCAGCATGATGTAGCGTTTCTTATCGCGCACGACGTTGGCAATCAATATGCCAATGACCTGACCAATACACGCCAGACTGGCTGCCGACGCCAGGTAGCCCATTTTTTCTTTTTCGACCCCCAGCGCCAGCGCGAACCCGACAAAGACAAAGCCGCTGATGCCCGCCACGCCGTCATACCACAAGCGCAGTCCGGCATTCCAGTTGAAGAGCGCCAGCGCCCGTCGCATCTCTCCGCGCGCCACACCATCTCGTCCCCGTTGGAGTGTCATGTCGGCCTCAGGAGTTCGGTGTAGAGTGTAGTCAGGGTTGAGCGTTGCTGCGCCAGACTGAACCGCGCGTGGACGTCCGCACGACCGGCGGCTCCAAGCGCCGCGGCGAGCGCCGGGTCGTCCAACAGGCGGGCAACAGCGGTGGCGAGGGCTGGCGCGGTGGGCGGCGCCAGCAAGCCGGTAGTGCCGTTGCAGATGATCTCCAGCGGCCCGCCTTCCGCCACGGCGACCACCGGTACCGCGCAGGCCATGGCCTCAATGAGCACGCGGCCGAACGGTTCATGATCCGAGGGCAGCACCAATATGTCAAGAGCAGCGAGCAGCGGCGCCGCATCTTCCTGCCATGGTACCCAGGTCACGCGACCGGTGAAGGGGGGGTGGGCCAGCCGCGCCGCCAGCGCGCGCCGATAGGCGGGGTCCACGCCCAGTTCCGCACCGGCTATGACGGCGTGCCATGGGCGGTCGGCAAGCAGTTCCAGCATGTCCAGGAAGAGGTGATGCCGTTTCCATGGCACGCATTGCGCGACCAGCCCCAGTAACGGCAACTCTGCAGGCAATCCCAGTGCGGCACGCACCGTCGCCGACTCAGGCGCCGGGGAAAAATGCCGGTCATCCACTGCCGGCGAGACGCACAAGATTTTTGCGCCTCCGTCATCCGCCCACGGGAGCACCACGTCGCGCACCGCCTGTGAAATCACCGCCACGCGTGCCGCACGCCGATAGAGCTGTCGTCCCCAGACGTCGAACGCCGGGGTCATGTCACGCACGTGCCAGATGAGGGGCATAGTCGGCGCCGGTGGGCAGAAGAGCATAGCCGACGTGGTGTTGGCATGGAGCAGATCCGGTTGTACCATATGCAGTATGCGCCGCAGCGCGCGCCGCCCATCACGCACGGCCTGCCAGGTACGCCACGCCGCTCCCAGCGAACGCGGACGGCGCAACGGCGCCAACGGCACCGGCACCGCCGGCACGCCACGCGCGCGTACCGCCTGCAGCAACGCCCCCTCCGGCGCCGCCACCACTGCCTGCCACTGCGTATCGTCCCGCGCGTCGAGCAGCGCCAGCAAACTGCGTTCCGCCCCGCTCATACCGCCCACCGCGTTCACATACAAAATCGTCAGCATTCCGAAGCCCATTTCGCCGGGTACGCGTTCGCACCTTCTCTCACCGAGAGCGCTCCGACCTGCACAGCCCCACGTCCTCGTCATCGAATAAACACTGGTAGGGTGAAACTGATAGTGAAACTTCAAATAATGAGTAAACGCGATGATTCCAGGTCAACCCCTGGTGATCTTTGTCGACGCTGCTCACGACAGGATTTCATCACAGCAACGGCGAAAAAAGCTCATGGTAGATGAAACGAAGAGCCCATCCAGCCCGGTTGAAAGGCGTCGAGATGCTGCACCCCGCTAAATCGATACCCCTTTTGTTCGGTGTTCTCTTGCTGGCGATATTGTTGGCGACCGTGGCGCCCGTCCGCGCCGCTGAAGATATCCAGTTCGAGGATTTTGAAAAGCCGTTACAAGGCTGGTCGGCCACCGGCGACGCCTTTGCGACTGGACCGGTGGCGGGCACACTACCCGGCCAGCAACCGGTGTCGCGCTACCATGGTGAGAAGCTCATTAATAGCTTTGTGGGTGGTGATGGTGCGCAGGGCACGCTAACCTCACCGACGTTTAAACTCTCCCGCCGCTTTATTCGTATACTCGTCGGTGGTGGGAAAAAACCCGGCGAGTGTGAGGTGCAGTTATTCGTCGACGGCACACTCTGCTATACGCAAACCGGGTGCAACGACGAGGTGTTGCGTCCATGTCTTTGGAATGTCGCGAAGTGGGCCGGACATACCGCAAGACTGACTATCATTGATCACTCTGCAGGCGGTTGGGGGCATATTCTGGTCGACAACATCGTCTTCACAGACGACCCCGCGCATTCCAGCGGGCAAGCCCTTGATGTGGCTGACGATATTCTTTTCGAGGATTTTGAACACCCGTTGCACGGTTGGACGGCCACCGGCGACGCCTTCACGCCGGGACCGGTGGCAGGGATGCGGCCCAATCAAAATCTGGTACAACGGTATCAGGGTGCGATGCTTATCAACAGTTTTTTCAACGGTGATGGAGGGCAAGGCACGTTGACGTCGCCGGTCTTCACCATCACCCGCAAATTCATCGTGTTTCTCGTTGGTGGAGGGAATAAACCTGGCGAATGTGAAATCGAGCTCTATATCGATAATACCCTCAAGTATACCCAGACCGGCGCCGACGATGAAATCTTACGCCCCGGCCTGTGGAACGTGAGCTCCTGGCTCGGTCATCAGGCGAAAATCGTCATCATTGATCAATCGACGGAAGGCTGGGGACATATTCTGGTCGATTATATCCTTTTCAGCGATGATCCCTGCCATACCGCCGGGCAAAACATCGACATGATCTTTATTCCTGCCGGGGAATGTCAACTCGGTGAAGTCGCCTGGCAACCGGATTGGCCGTCACAGCGCGTAACGCTCCCGGCCTTCTTTATCGATCGGTATGAGGTTACTACTGAAGAATTCGCACGCTTCCTTAACGCTACGGGAAAAACGCGTGACGACCGTGGCGAGTGGTTTCGCGCGAAACAGGGGTTTCTTCTCGACTGCCTGAATGGCAAATGGGCGCCTCGGAAAGGTTTCGAACGCTATCCGGTCGGCGGCGTTTCCTGGTATGGCGCCACGGCGTATGCGACCTGGGTGGGCAAGCGGCTACCGACCGAGGCGGAATGGGAGCGCGCGGCGCGTGGAAACGAAGGGCATCCCTGGCCATGGGGGAATGACTATACCGGTATGCAGAATTGTAACGTCGAAGAAGAACGGAAAGCACTTGCCGGATTACTACCGGTCGGTTCTTTTCCCGCCGGCGCTTCTATCTATGGCGTTTGTGACCTGGAAGGCAATGTCGCGGAATGGACAAGCAGTCTGTATAAGCCATACCCTTACAATGCACAGGACGGGCGTGAAGACCCGCAGGCCAGCGGGCCGCGCGTGGTGCGCGGCGCACCGTGGAACGAAGCGTTCTCCACTTATCTGCAAGTTTCGTCTCGCCGGTGGTACCAACCGTCCGTGCGCAGCCATTTCCTCGGGTTCCGTTGCGCGAAATCGGCGGAATGAGCAGCCCACCGGTTACCACCGATGGATGGCTTATTTAGAGCCTGTCCCAAAGTCCGGCATATTTCATCGCGCGCAGATTTTTGGGGCAGGCGCAAAGCGATTTTCGACTGTATCGAGAAGAGACACACGAGAAAATCGCGACAAAGCCTGGCACAAAAATCTGCCGCGAGGAAATATGCCGGACTTTGGGACACGCTCTATTTACCGGGGTTCGCGGCGGCGGTCAGATCGTAGCAGATCAATCCGGTGCGCGTGCGCATGACGATCTTGCCATCCGCGAAGGCCGGACTGGAGTAGCCGTCCCCCTGCATCGGCAGGTAGGCCAGTTGTGTACAGGCGTCAGGCGTGGCCTTCATCATCACCAGCACCTTGCCAAAATTCATGTACCCCAAAATATTGCCATCGACGGCAATAGGCGACGAGCACCCTTGCCCCGGTGTTTTGATTTCCCAGCAGACATCGCCGGTTTGCAGCTCGATACATTTCATCGTCGTCTGGTGCCCGTAGTCTCCCCCACCGATGGTATACACGTATCCCTGATAGACGAGGGGTGCGGTGGAAACATCGTGATGCGGGACATTCCACAGTTGCTTGGGCCCGGTCATCGTCAATTGATCGCATTCCAATCCCCCATTGACCGGGTTGGAAATCATCAGATCGCCAATAATGACCGGCGTGCTGTTGCCCCACCAGCTTCCTCCGCCGCAGCGGACACCGCCGACTTTCCAGATGAGTGTTCCAGTCAGCGGATCAAAACAGCGATAGTCGTACCGCTCGCCTACAACATAGGTTTTCCCATCTTTGATCCAGGGCGCCATCGACGTGTAATCGCCCCAGGTGCGTGGCTGTTCGTCATTTACCCAGCGCAGTTCGCCGGTCCGGGCATCGAAGCCGCGAAAGCCTGCGGCAACGACCACCACGACGCCGTCAACGACCAGAGGGGAAGAGGCGAGATCACAATATCCATGAATGTCGGTATTAGGAATCTGGGTTTTCCAGACCAAATCGCCGGTGCCGGCATCAAGGCAGAGGAGGCACCGCGTACCGACGACGTAGAGTTTTCCGCCGGTGACGCAGGGCGTGCCGCCCTGGTCAGCCTCATTCACTTTTGCGACAGGGAAGATTTTCTGCCAGATCAGCGCTCCCGTGCCGGCATCGAGACAGATCAGCGAGTCGCGGTTGCCGGGGGGCGCATCTGTTGCCGGCCAATTGCGATACAGATAGACGCGCCCGTTAGCGATCACCGGGCTGCCGAATCCCGTTGAGCGCCCCCCGGGGAGATTGTCTACCTGCCAGACGAGTTTCGGTCCCGTTTTCGGCCAGGCATTCGCGAGTGGTACGCCATCGGGCGCAACACCGGTGCGCTCCGGCCCTCGCCATTGCGGCCAATCGGCAGCGCACAACGGCTTCAGGGACACGCCCAACAGGCAGAACACCGACAGCACCAGTAATTGTCTAGATCGCAATACGGCACCCCGCATGATCGGATCCGGTGAACATCGAGTCTGGCCTGACGATCATGTGCCGGCAGGCTCTCGCCGCATCATATAATCTGTGTTGAGTCATGTCAACTTACGGTATCCCGGTCACCACGCACCAGTGCATGAACCGGAAGAACCTTGTGCGTTTATGCCGACCGTATGCCCGCGCAAAATCTGCTATACTACACCAACCCCATCGCGTATTGTGCCACCGCGCACGGCAGCAAAGGATGCAAGATGATTCACAAATACCGACGCATTGTCATTCTGGGCGGCGGCAGTTATCTGTGGACGCCGGATCATGTCGGCAAGATGGCATGTTCCAGCAGTCTGGACCAGGTCGAGGTGGTGCTGTATGACATCGATGCGCCACGCGCGGCGCAGGTCGCGGCATTGTGCAATGACCTGGTGGCACGCGCCTATTCGCACGCCGGCCTGCAAGTGCGCGCCGTGGAAACACTGGAGGAGGCGCTGCCGGGGGCTGAAGCCGTCTTTGCCACTTATTGCAATCTGGGCAAGCAGGTGGAGGAGCGCTTGAACGCCTTTGCCCAGCGCTATGGCTCACATCAAGCGTGTTTCACCGCCGGGCCGGGCGCGCTGCTCTTCGTGGCCATCCAGGCGCCGACAATGATCGATCTGGTGCGCGCCATGCAACGGCACTGTCCAAACGCCTGGCTCATCAACTGTTCCAACCCGCTGCCGGCGATGGGCATGGTCGCGGTGCATGCGGGAGCTGACCCGCGGCGCGTGTTGGGGTTCTGCGGGGCGTTGAGTTGGACGCGCGAGGTGCTGGCTCGTTTCCTTGCCGTGGCCCCAGAGCGCCTGCACTTCCGCATTGGCGGCACCAATCACTGCACCTTCCTCACTGAAGTGCTGCTCGATGGAGAAGACGCCTACCCGCTGATCCACGATCGGGCGCGCACGCTGGGTTACCTGGACCTGGGGTGCTGGGGACGCACGACTACCGAAATAAAATTGCTGGAAGCTACCGGTTATTTGTGTCCGGGCGGGCACCCATCGGACATCTTTCCGACTGTACACGGGACATGGACCCCGCCGGGGCCGGATGCGCCGCCGCGCCCGGTACATTTCGGCGATGATTTCCGCGCTGCGCTGGAGGCCTATGCGCGCGGTGAAGAAACCGCGTGGACCCCGCCACAAACACGCGAGGTGCCCATCAGTTGGCTTGACGCCCTGGCCGGCGACACGTCGGAAGCGCACTTCTCCATTAATCTGATGAACGGTGGCGCGGTGCCCAATCTGCCCCCCTGGGCCGTGCTCGATCTGGAATGCCATCTAGATCCCCGCGGCGTCGCACCACTGGCCGGTCCGCCATTGCCCGCGCTTCTTGCCGAAGTCATCCATCGCCACCAGGTGACCTTCGACCTGACTGCCCGCGCCGCCGTAGCCCGTGACCACACCCTGTTGCGCCAGGCCGTACAACTCGATCCGTTTAACAATTACCTGGAAACCGCCGACCAGTTGCTCAACGATGCACGCGCGGAATTCGGAGAGGCCTGGATCTTTTAACAGTAATACCATCCGAGGAATCCAAACCGGTTCGAGGACAATCATGATGCGACTGGCCGACATTCAAATTCGCGATCCCTTCATTGTGCCGGTGGCTGAGGAAGGGGCGTACTTCCTGTATGGCACTACTGACCACATGTGTTGGAAGGGCCGTTATCCGTCTTCCACCCGGCGGCCGGGTCCTGGGCCACGCGGAATTTCTGGGCGCCGGAGATGCACGGTTACTGCGGGCTGACACCGATCTTTTTGCGTAACAAGAGTAATTCCTCGGGCGTTACCGCGTTGATGTCGGGTATTCGGCGGATTCATCATCCAGGACGAGTATCCAATCCTCTCCTCTCCCCCGCGTCGGCGGGGTAAAGGACTGCACCGCGGTATTGGCGTAGGTGCCGATTCGCGCCCAGTTCCCTTCACGTGGGTCATACCAATGCGCCACCACGCGTGGTCCGGCGATGGCCCCCATGGCCAGCGTGACCGTATTGCCTGTCGGGAGGTAGGCAAAGAGAAAGCTGCCGTCCTCCGCCCGCGCCGCTCGTATGTGTCCTGTCCCTTCCTCCTGCCCCGCAAGAATCGCCTCCTGGTACGGGGCGAGTCGATCAAAGGGTCGCGAGACAAACAGTGCGCGGAGATGGCGCATCTGGCACGCGCCCGGCAGGTCAAGCGCCGTTTGCCACGGCGTGCGCGCGAACGCGACGGGTGCGCGATCCGGTTGCCAGAATTGCCAGAGATCATGGCAGCCATAAGTGATGCCGCAGGCCCCGGCCAGCACACTCCAGTAGGCGCCCTGTCGCACGTCAAACGCGTCGAACCACCCCAACGCATCCGGTTGCCAATTGATGGGGTGGTCTTCATAACGTGGCTCGCTATCGAGCACTGGCCTGACGGGAGACAAGGCGCGATCCGCCAGTACCAGGCGATAATTTTGGTTGTCCACCAGATGATGCCCGGATTGTAACAGGTGAAAATCGAGCCACGTTTCGGAGTGTACAAACGCCGAGGATGAATACCCACCAGCGGGATGAAAGGTGATCAGGTGACATCCCGCGTCTCCCGCGCGGATTCCCATGGCCATGGCCCGCCAGATCGCGCGTTGCGTCTCCGTCTCGATGGGACGGTCACCGCCGAGGATCCAGATGATAGGTTTATCCCGATAGCGCCGGCCTAGAAACTCCCCGTAGCGTTGCGCGTTGTCCGGGGTAAAGATTTGCGGGCCGCTGCCCCAGGCCACCGGACCGACTTTATCGCCCCAGGTGGGCAACAGGCCGATGGTGAGATGGAGGGATTCCGCCCGATTGATGATGTAATCGACATGGGAAAAATAGGCGTCATCAGGTCGCGTGGGGTCATCGTCAATTAGTGGGCACGCGCCGTATGCGTTGGGCGTATGAAGACCGTCGATCTCCGCCAGCACCACAGCCTGGATGACGGTGAATCCTTTCGCCGCCCGATTGTGCAAATACGAATCGGCCTCCTCGCGAGTTAATCGGTGAAAGAGCTCCCAGGCCGTGTCAGCGAGATAGAAAAACGGTGAGCCATTCGCCGACTCCAGATATCGGCCTGTCGGACCAATCCGTAATGGGTGCATAGACATTCCTTATGGACGTGTATAATGACGGCGGTACGGTGGGGCTCGCTACTGCGGCCTGTTCGTCGTGGCGCTGTACGGACTTGGGTCGTGCTCGCTGGCCAACCGCTGCCAGAATACGTGCTTACTTCCCCGTTCCCTCTTCAACATGGATGCTAACCCGTGCGCTGGGATAGGCGGCAGCGCCGTCAGTGAGCAGGAGTTGCAAGCGAAAATCACCGATCGTCAGGGCATCGAGCGCCGCGAGCGCGGTCAGATTTTGTTTCGCGTTGCCATCCAGGGGGATAGGCACCGGGTTGCGCAGCACTGTGCTCCCTTGTGGATTTACCAGCAGGCGATAAAGGCGATAGGTATCCGTGTGCGCGTGTAGATCATTGACCAGCCAGGCTTCGATAGGCATCGATTGCCCGAGTAACGCGGTCGGGCCGGCGCGCAACACAACGAGCCAGGGTTGGTTGAGGGTTAATGAAGTGGTGAAAAAGCGCGTGGGGACGCCCGCGACATCGGACAGGCCGGTATACGTGCCGCCGCGCGGCGGGCGGATGCAGTAACCCAACGGTGTTTCGGCCAGCCGGGCGCTTTCTACCAGCCGCCGCAACTCGCTCATATAGGTATCTTCCTCCGGCGAGTACCGCCGATCCAACCCCTCCGCTTTGACCGGGCTCTCGGGCGCCGCATAGTCGATCGCAATGTTACTCACAAACAAGGGGTTCGAAGACGTTTCCGCGCGATGCAGCGTATCCTGGAGCGAGCGCAGCATGGGCAAGGTATAGTGGATGTCAAGATCGGTGAACGGCAGACCTTGCGGCGCAGTAGGGAGATAAAGGCGCGAGGCGATTTCCTGGCGCACCAGCAATGCGTGCTGTGGATCCTGCATGTTGGCCTGCGTGACTTCGGCGACGGAGAGCGCTTTGCCATGCCAGCTCCAGGCGATGAGTGAGGGGTGGTGAGCGCTCTCCGCAACAGCGCCGGCGAAATCATACGGATTACTGCCCGGCGCGCCAGGCGGCAGCTCGCCGATGACCAGCACTCCCAGCCGGTCCGCCAGTGACAGCGCCTCGTCGGGAAGCGCCATGCCGTCAGCAGTGACGGCGTTGTAGCCCGCCTGGTGCAGTCGGGTCAGTTCAGCCTTCAGCGTGTCCCACAGGTTGCCGTTGCACCCCGGCGGTACGCCCCCCGGCACGCGCAACGCTTTGATGACCAAGGGTTGGCCATTGAGGCGCAGTCGCGGCAAGGGGCTTGCAATATCGAGGGTGACGAAACCGAGAGTGCAGTCATAGCTATCGCTGCCGGCGCCGGGTCGGGTCAGTTGGGCATGCAGCCGATAGAGTCGCGGAAGTGCCGGTGTCCATCGTTCCGGGGTCTTCACCACCAGCACCGTTTCGCCGTCCAACCCGCTGGTAGACACCTGGAGGGGAAGGTTTTGCCGGAGCAGGCGTTGTCCGGCTGGCGTGTAGAGTTCCAGGCGCAGGTTCGCCGACCCGGTGCTGTCGGCACTGAGGCGATACCGCACGCGCACGGCGCCGCGCACGGCGTCCGTGAACGGGAGCAGCGTTTCCACGCGCAGGGAGGGCAACACTTGCAGTGTCGCATTGCCCAGGCACGGCGCTGCGCTGCGCGCCTCGCGGTCGAGGCGCAGGGCGAGGAGATGGCGGCCCGCGGCGATCCCGGTCAAGGGGAGGGAGCGGGTGAGGCCATTTCCGACCGTAGTCGCGCGCAGGGCGCCGTCAACATAGAGATCAAGGTTGCCCACCGGCGCACTGAGGACCAGTAAGAGGTTCGCGGGGAAGGCGTTCGTGGGAACAACGAAGCTATTCCCATACCAGACAACATGGACCGTGGCCAGCGCTTCGTCGTCGCTCCAGGTGTGGGGGAGGCGCACAGGATGCGTCTCCGGCAGCGCCATTGCCCAGTCCGTGCGCACGGCATCCCCCCGTGCATCAACGGCCAGCATCCAGTCGTGTTCCCAGGGGATAATCGCGCGCTGTCGCGCCACCGGTGGGCCGTCCGTCTCAGCCCAGCCGGGCAATCCCAGCGCGATCGTCAGCAGCAACAGTAGTCCAATGAGATAGCGTTTCATGTCGATGCGGGAGATATACCCCGCTGAGCTCCGATCATGCGAGTTGCGTACTATTGTATTTGGGACAGGCTCTATGTAGCGTAGTGGATGCGTTGCCCGGTGTCAAGGATATGGCTCCCTACCGGCACGTATCTCCTTGTCCTCGTACACGAAGAAGCGTTTCTTTGTACTTAGCGCCCGTTCCAAAGTCCACACATTCGCCTTGTGGTGTCTTTTTCCGCCAGATGTAGTCGAGAATTCCACGTTTATCTCGCTTCGACAAAATGTGGAATCCGCTTCGTTCAATGGACTCACGATCCAAATACGTGGACGTTGGGACAAGCTCTATTTAGAGCCTGTCCCAACGTCCAGCAAATTTCCTCGCGGCATCTTTTAGGGTCAGGCTTTGTCGCGATTTTCTCGTGTGTCTCTTCTCGATACAGTCGAAAATCGCTTCGCGTCTGACCCCAAAATCGGCTCGCGATGAAAAATGCCGGACGTTGGGACAAGCTCTATTTACGTGCCTTCCCTCCTATGCTACACTGCCGTCGCAGCGATGAGGTAATTGGACTTGAGCGGCATGACGAAGAATTTACGGGTCTTATTGGGAATTTCCCTGCTGTTCGGCGTGGCGACCGGCGCGTATGAATTGGCGCATCCCCTGTTGCTGGAAGCGTGGGGCATCAAGACGCAGGTGATGGGGTTCATTTTTTCGCTGGCCGGGCTGGCAGTGCTGGTGGCGCGCATCTACATGGGCGGGCTCTCCGATCACCTGGGGCGCAAGCGTTTGTATGGCTGGGCGCTGGCGGCATGCGGGGCGGCCACCGCGGCGGTGTCGACCCTGCCCGGCATCGCTTTTCAGATCGCGGCGCGCTCGGTACGCGACACGGCGGCGCTGACGCGGGAGACGCTGCACCCGATCGTGGTCTACGAGGAACGCGCCTCGGGATTTTTGAGTCGAATCGGCAAGTTTCGGGGACTGGAATTCCTGATGCTGACCCTGGGCACGCTGCTGGTGGGCGGCTTACTCAGTGCCTTTCCGCTGGATAAGATCAGGGCCTACCAGTGGTCGTTACTCATCGCCGGTGCGATCGTGGCGGGTGGGGCGTTGTGGTGGGCGCTTGGATTCCGCGAAACCTATCGTCCCGCGTCGCAGCAAACGCTCTCCCTGCGCGGATTATTTTCGTTGGATATGCACCCGAATCTGCGGATACTGCTCATCACCGGCGTTATCTTCGCCGTCGGCAACCAGCTCAGCCACAGCTTCTATCTGCCATTGTTCTTCCGACAGCACCTGCACGCCGACCCGCGTGTGGTGGCGGTGATTATGATCCTGCATCGCCTGACGATTGCCCTGCCCATGTTGCTGGTCGGGTACCTACCAATCAAGAATCTGCGCGCCTGGTACATCGTCACGCTTATTCTGGAAGGCGTCACCATGGCCGCGTCGGCCGTCATCCCGCAATTCTATCTGGCGACGGGTGTCTTTCTGCTGCACGATTTCATCGGCGCCAGTATCTGGACCCCCATTCAGGCCACGCTCATCCAGCGCTATTCCCGCGATGAACGCCGCGGTATGGAGGTGGGAAAAGTATTGGCGTGGGGGGGATTGGGCGCCATTGTTGGCCCACTGGGCGCCGGTTTGCTGGCGAAACTCGGCACCGGCCTGCCGTTTCTGGCCAGCGGCATTGTGATGGGTCTGGCCTGCATCCCGCTCTTCTGGTTGAACCCGTCTGCTCCTTCGCCGAACGATGTGGAACAACTCGTGACCGTATAAGCGATACATCCTGCATCCGCGCCCCTCGTCTGAACAGGAAATGCTCCGGCGGCGACGAAAACAGTGGCATGACAACGGCGATTATCTACCATTCCGTCTTTCACACCACGGAACAATATGCCCGCTGGCTGGCGGAGGCGCTGGGCGCCGAGTTGCTGCCCATGCGCAAGGCCGATAACCCGGCGCGTTTCGACCGGGTAGTCATCATGTCGGGCACCTACGCCGGCGGCATGCCGTTGGTCAACTACATGACTAAACAGTGGCCCGTCCTGCAGGGGAAAGTCGTGGTGGTGGTCGCCGTGGGCGCCGCGCCGCCCGACGACCCGATGAGTCAGGCGAGTTACGAGAAAATCCCCGCGGAGATCCGCGCGCAGATCACCTACTTCAAAATCCACGGCGCCAGACCCTTTTCCAACAAGGAACAACTCACGACGCAGATCACGAAGGAGCATCTGGACGAGGTGCTTCAGTATCTGCGGGGGGAGTAGCACCCCGTACCACACCATTGTGGTTCCGCCTTTTCACCATTTATTCTGTAGGGTTTTGGCAGGAGCGAAGAACCCGCGTGTTATCCCCAACGAGATGTAATCAGTTTGCAACTAGAATAAATCGTCTGCTGTACCTTCCTGCGATGGTATCTGCTGAATGCGTGACAAAAAAGATAAAAATGATGATATTGATTGTTGACTTGGTAAAATCGGAGATGTTATTATTCTGCATAATTAATTGAACTGTTTTGTTACTGACCTATCCGCAGTCACATTCGTCGCTACTTGCGCCTCCATTGATAGTCACGGTGTAACGCCGTACTGAACAACCTGGCAGAAATGAAAGGGAGTCGTATGAAATCCTGGAAAAACGGTCTTGGTGCACTTTGCCTGCCCATCTTCCTTTTTTTTCTCTTGTTGCCCTTCAGCGCCTTCGGCGCGGTCACTGCTCCGGACACCTGGAACCCGCAGGGGTTTTACCCGGAAAGTCTCTATCAGGTCGGGACGGCAGCATACAATGGGAAAACAGTTATCTGCAATGCCGTACCCGGTAGACCGCCGAAGAATTTTCGCATGACCCCGGCCAAGCTTCCGAAAACTACTGACACCGTCAACATACTACCCAACGCCCCGGCATTCGATTGGTCCTATGGCTGTACCGCGACTTCGGCGGCTATGATGGCCGGGTATTATGATAATATCGGTTACTTTAACATGTACACCGGACCGACCAACCACGGGGTCTGCCCGCAGACCAATGCCGTGTGGGGGGCTGGGGAGTGCCCGTTAAGCGCCACGCACCAAGGGTATGATGGACGGTCGACGCGCGGCCATGTGGATGATTATTGGATCTCGTATGGCAGCCAGGGTCCGGACCCCTACGTCGTGAACGGTTGGCCGGAGCATGTGTATGGCGATTGTACTGCCGATTTTATGGGCACGAACCAATGGAAATACAGCAGTACCGATGGCAGTACCTGGATCTGGACATACAACGATGGGACACGACTCTATGACTATACGGGCGCTGATGCGACCAGACGGGATGGGTGTCACGGGTTGCGCCTGTTCTTCGAGTCGCGCGGGTATCAGGTGCTCGGGAACTACACCCAACGTATTTATGGGAGTAATGGCAATACTAACGGCTGCACCTTCGCGGATTACATGGCGGAAATCAATGCCGGTCGTCCGGTCATCATCCAGGTGAGCGGGCATTCCATGCTGGGCGTAGGGTATGACAGCACCAATCAAACCGTCTATCTGCATAATACCTGGGATTATTCGACGCAGACAATGACCTGGGGGGGCACCTACGCGGGCATGCAACACTATGCCATGACGGTCTTTCAACTCGCGCCCGCGCCTTTGCCGGTCGTCACGCCGTCAGCGGGTGACGGCGGCGTCATCAACCCCGCGACGCCGCAAACCATGCAACTCGGTGGAACGGTCACCTTTTTCGCCTTGCCCACCGCCGGCTACGCGGTCGACACCTGGTCGATAGATGGCGAGGTGGTCCAGACCGGCGGCACGTATTGTATCGTGCCGAATGTCAACGCCGATCATACGATCAAAGTGACTTTTGCCCGATGCCGGTATACTCTCGTCAGTTGGGGGAGCGATGCGAACAACCAGCGCACGATGCCAGGTGAGGTCAGTGAACCGGTGGCCATTGCCGCCGGTGATGTCCACAGCGTGGCCCTGCAGGCCGACGGCAAGGTCGCTTGCTGGGGAAATGACGACAATGACCAGTGCGACGTGCCGGACACATTGACGAACGTGGTCGCCGTCACCGCCAGATGGAGTGATACCCTGGCGCTGACGGCGGAGGGCGCCGTGGTCGGCTGGGGAAAAAACGATTTCGGCCAGGATGACATCCCCATCGACTGGACCAATGTGGTGGCCATCACCGCCGGCGAGGCGCACACTGTGGCGCTCACCGCCGACGGGAAGGTCCATTGTGTCGGCCGCAACGATGCCCACCAATGCGATGTGCCCGCGGACTTGCCGCCGGCTGTCGCCATCGCCGCTGGCGTCAGTCATACCGTGGCCTTGACCGCCGCGGGCACGGTGCGCTGCTGGGGGGCGAATGATGCCGGGCAATGCAACGTGCCCCCAACCCTGACCGGGGTGAAGGCCGTGGCCGCGGGTCGAACGCATACCATCGTGTTACTCGGCGATGGCTCTGTGCGCTGCTGGGGAAGTGACGACCATGGGGAAACCGATGTCCCGCCTGACTTAACCGGGGTGACCACCATTGCTGCCGGCCCGTTTACCTCTCTGGCGATTACCGCTGGCGGCGCCGTGGTCTGCTGGGGGTTGAACGCCGACGGGCAATGCACGCCGCCGGAACATTTGTCCGGGGTGAGCGCCGTCGCCGGCGGCAGCCAGCATTCGCTGGCGCTCATTCGCCAGTTCCTCATCACTCCCTCGGCGGGGGACGGCGGCGCCATCAGCCCCACCACGCAACAAACCGTGCAACTCGGTGGAACTGTCACCTTTTTCGCCCAGCCCATCACCGGTTACGTGGTCGACACCTGGGTGGTGGATGGCGAGGTGGTCCAGTTCGGCGGCACGCAGTACACGCTGGAGAATGTAACCGCCGATCATACGATCGCCGTCACCTACACCGTGGCCGCTTTCACCGTGACCCCGTCGGCGGATGCCAACGGCACGATTGATCCGCATACCCCGCAGACCGTGTACTACGGTGAGGATTGCACCTTCACCGCCAACCCGGCTACCGGCTACACGGTGGATAGTTGGTATCTCGATGGGAACGCGACGGCGGTACAGACCGGCGGCACGTCCTTTACGCTGGCCACCGTCACCGCCGACCACGCCGTCAAGGTCACCTTCAAGCACATCACCTTCACCATTACGCCGGAATCCGGCGACCATGGCGGTATTGCACCGAACACGGCGCAGACGGTCAATTATGGCGATGGCCTTACCTGCACCGCAACGCCGGCGACCGGCTACACGGTGGCGGCCTGGACGGTCGACAGCGCCGTGGTGCAAACCGGTGGTACAAGCTATCACCTGACGAATGTGACTGCCGATCACCACGTTAAAGTCACCTTCAAGCTCATCCCCTTCACCGTGACTGCCTCGGCGGGGACCAACGGGAGAGTTTCGCCCACACCCCCGCAAACCGTTGATTACGGCGGGTCCTGCACCTTCACCGCGCTTCCCAATGCCGGCTATGCGCCGGATAGCTGGTACGTGGATGGCAGTGCCACCCCGGCGCAGGTGGGGGGTGTTACCTTCAAGTTCACGAACGTGACCGCCAACCATACGCTGAAGGTCACGTTCGGCAAAGCAGTGGTGATCACCCCGAGTGCGGGCACGAACGGGAGCATCTCGCCCAATACCGCCCAGAGCATTGCCAGCGGGCAGAACATCACCTTCACCGCTGTCCCGAATACCGGGTATGCCGTGAGCACCTGGGCCGTCGATAATCTCACCAAACAGACCGGTGGGTTGCAATTGACGTTGAGCAGGGTCACCGTCAACCACACGGTAAAAGTGACGTTCGGCACGGCGGTTACTGTAACGCCGTCGGCAGGTCCGCACGGCGGCATCAACCCCAATACGCCGCAGACGGTAGCCTCCGGGCAAAGCCTGACCTTTTCCGCCAGCTCGGACCTGGGGTACACGGTCGATAAATGGTTCGTAGACGGCACGGCAAAGCAAACCGGCGGGTCGACGTATACGCAGACCAATATCACCGCGGCGCACACGGTGACTGTCGCCTTCAAACAGCTGACCTTTACCCTGTCGCCCTCTGCCGCACCGAATGGCGGCATCTCGCCGAGGACGGTTCAGACAGTTTCCTATGGCGGCAGTCAGACCTTCACCGCAACAGCCAATACCGGGTATGTCGTGTTAAGTTGGTCGGTTGATAACACTATTGTCCAGTGGGGCGGCGCCAGCTATACCTTCACTAACGTCATCGCTTCCCATATCATTAAAGTCGCCTTTACCAAACCGCCGATCCTCACCCCGCAAGCCGGTCTACACGGTAGTATAGCACCCGCGACGCAACAGACAGTGGTGGTGGGCAGCAATTTCACCTTTACCGCTAACCCCGGCACCGGATATGTCGTCGATAGCTGGTTGGTTGACAATGTGTCGAAGCAAAAGGGCGGAACATCGTTCACACTCACCACTATCACCGCCGGGCATACGGTGAAAGTGACATTCAAACCCGGGTAAGGGCATATCTTCCCAATCGGCATATGCACTTTACTCATGTAGGCATTTTCAAGATATCCGTTCGAACAACCCGCCGTGCTCTTCGGGCATGCCCTGAAGGACATGCCTATCCGATCAAGCCGGGTGAACCCGGCTCCGGGAGAAGGCGAGCGCGCTTCAGCGTGCTTGATCGGGTAGCCGCCCCCTTCAGGGGGTGGGTCGAAAAACACGAAAGGACATCCGGAAATCCAACATGAGTCAAATGTATATGCCGCTTTCCCAATTGCTTCACCTTCAGGGACTGTGCTGCACATCACCCCATACCGGGACCCTCGGTCATTAAGCTGGGCATCGACTGAGTGTTCCGGTATAACCCGCGTGATTGTGCGCCTGGGGCCAGGCGCGCTCTTAGTGCGCGGTCGCACTCACTTAGGCAGGACTTTCGCTTCCGCTGCTCCCCTCTCCTCGGGGAGAGGGGTTGGGGGTGAGGGTAATACGCTCGCAAGCGAAAGTCCTCTTCGTAATTGGTTACACACGACGTTTCGCGTCGTCCTCCCGCCGGGCCGGGGTAGTCAAAGATGCCATTCTCGTGTTATAAAAAGGCTTCATTCTTTGTGGAAGATCGGAAGCAGTCTCGTGAAGGTAGCAAAGTTTGGCGGCAGTTCCCTGGCGTCGGCCCCCCAGGTGCAAAAAGTTTGTGCGATTATCGCGGATGATCCGGCACGGAAAATCGTGGTGGTTTCCGCGCCCGGGAAACGGGATAAAGGGGACACCAAGGTCACTGACCTGCTCATTGCCGCGGCGCAGGCGCGGTTGCAGGGGGCGTCCGGAGCGACGGAGATCGCACGGGTGATTCAGCGCTACGACGACATCGCCGCGGCATTGGGCTTGCCCGCCGCGGCTACCGCGACCATCGCGGACAACCTGCACCAGTGCCTGGCCCACGACACCACCCACCCCGGCGTCTACCTGGATACACTGAAGGCCGCCGGTGAGGACAACAGCGCGCGCCTGGTCACCGCGTATCTTAACCATCTGGGTCTCCCGGCTGTTTATGTGAACCCGCGCGAAGGCGGAATGGTACTCTCCGATGAACCGGGTAATGCCCGCGTGCTGGAAGAATCCTATGCGCGTTTGGCAACGTTGGCACAGCGCGATGAGATCGTGGTCTTCCCCGGGTTCTTCGGCTATGCGCCTACCGGCAACGTGGTCACTTTCCCACGCGGCGGATCGGATATTACCGGCGCCATTCTGGCGCGCGCCGTGCAGGCCGACCTCTACGAAAACTTTACCGACGTTGATTCCGTGTATGTCGCCAACCCCGCGGTGGTCCAACACCCGGTGGCCGTGCAGGTCATGACCTACCGTGAAATGCGTGAACTGGCCTACGCGGGCTTTTCCGTGTTTCACGAGGAAGCACTGGAGCCAGTCTTTCAGGCCGGCATCCCGGTGGCGATCAAGAATACCAACAACCCCGCTGCGCCGGGCACGCGTCTGGTGACGTCGCGTGAGGTGACCAATGACCCGATCGTGGGCATCGCCGCCTCCGACGGATTCTGCATGGTTTATATCAGCAAATACATGATGAACCGCGAAGTAGGGTTCGGTCGCCGGGTGCTGCAAATCTTTGAGGAAGCGGGCATTCCCTTCGAGCATATGCCGTCCGGCATCGACAACATCTCGGTCATTGTTCGCGAGTCATTGTTTACCCCTGCGGTGGAAGCCCGGGTGCTGGCACAGATTCGCGAGACACTCGTGCCGGACGACGCTTCGGTGGAGCGCGGCCTGGGGTTGGTGATGCTCGTTGGCGAAGGCATGCGCCATACCGTGGGCCTGGCCGCGCGCGCCTGCACCGCATACCATCGCGCGGGCATCAACCTGGAGATGATCAACCAGGGATCCAGCGAGGTGAGTATGATGTTCGGCATCGCTACCGCGGACATCCCCGCCGCCGTGCGCGCGCTCTATCAGGAATTTTTTACCGCGGATTCAGCGAGCATGTAGCCTGGATTTTCCACGGTTTTTGACGTGTTCGTATACTATTCACTCATACAGTGCTACAATATTGGTGTGTCCTCCTCACCAATGGGGGAGGTGAAACGCCATGATGACGCGTGTCAACAACTTGTGGATTCTGCCGGCGATGGTGCTCCTCGCCGGGCAGATCGCGATGGCGGCCAGCTGGTCGTATAATGCCCACGCCTTCCCGACCTATAATGGTGTTTCGTTAGTGCCGCTCCGCGCCATTTCCGAGGGGTTGGGCGCCAAAGTCACCTATGACGCGTTGAATGAGGCGATTACTGTCCTGGACGGGCGGCATAAAATCGTCCTCTATCTGCATTCGACCATCGCTTATCTCGACACCACCACGGAACAGATGCCCGCGCCGGCCATTATGCGCGAGGGCAAAACATATGTCCCCTTGCGCTTTCTTGCGGAAACCCTTGGCGCCGTGGTGCAGTATAACGATGAGGCGGGTCAGGTGACGGTCACCCGCAAGTAATCTGCGCCTTCGACCGGTCACGGCACGCCAGCGTCTACCGGCAGGTGCATACTCGTCTATGCTGCCGATGCTCACCCGCGCGGCCAATACATGATGACCGCCACCCCGAGCAATGCGATACCGCCACCGAGGAGATCCACACGGTCCGGAATGACCCGGTCGATCCAATATCCCCACAGGATAGAAAGCGCGATAAACACCCCGCCGTATGCCGCATACACGCGGCCAAAACTCGCATTGGCCGGTTGCATGGTCGGCACGATACCGTACAGGATAAGGATGATCGCGCCAAGAGCCGCCAACCAGACACTTTTCCCTTCACGCAGCCAGAGCCAGATCAGGTATCCCCCGCCAATCTCACATAACCCGGCCAGGAGAAAATAACTTAAAGATATCACGATACTCATGGTTGTCTCCGCTTCGGATCGCTGAGTATGATGCAGAAGTTCATGTCTCAGGCGACCGTACCGGAACAAGATATACCCCATACAGATTTCCATGCGGTTACCGCGCACTGCAAGCACACCCACTTCAGCGGCAGCATAATTTGCTATAATAGCCACATGCCAATGCACCATCTATGGTACGATCCGGTTATTCTGGTGTTGCTGGTCGCCTCTGTCGCGTCATGGGTCATGATATTCGAACGGGTGTTGACCGTGGTGCTGAGCGCGCGGGCGGATCGGGCCTTCACGCCCGACTCACCGATCGACTCCTCTCCGTTGGCGACCTGCTACGCGGAACGTCAGCGCTATGCCGGGGCCGGCCGGGAACATCTGGCGACATTGCTGGATGCAGCGATCCTGACGCAACGTCAGCGCCTGGAAGGGTCGTTGGCCGTGCTGGGGGTTATCGGCAGTACAGCACCGTATGTGGGATTGCTGGGTACGGTGATCGGCATCATTCGTGCCTTTCAGGCTATCAGCACCGCCAACAATATGAGTCCCTCGGTGGTGTCCAGTGGTATTGCGATGGCGCTGGTCGCCACCGCCGCGGGGTTAGCAGTGGCGATTCCCGCGGTGGCCGCGCACCATTTGTTGAAGGCGGCCATCGCCCGTCGCGTGGCTGCATGGGAAACGATCATTGCCACCTGGTTACCGGATGCCACGGAAGGGAAAAATACGTGATGACGGTGAAATAGCTCTGCTGTTTTTTCGGCGCTTGTTTATGGCGTCAAGTTTATCGTCCTGCAAGGAGATCTGGTTTGAGTCTATCGCGCCGGCATGTCGCTGAGCCGATGCCGCACGTGGAGATTAATATTGTGCCGCTGGTTGATGTGGCGCTGGTGTTGCTGATCATTTTTATGGTGACGGCCACTTTCGTGAAAACCACTGGTCTGGCCGTGACACTGCCCGGCGCTGCCGCGGCGCAGCAGGTCGCGCCTGCGAAACGCGAAGTCGTGATCGGCATCGCGCGCAACGGCCAGTTCTCCTGGTCCGGCGTCCCGGTCAGCGATGCCCGACTGGCGCTGCTCCTGCACGATGAAGCCGTGCGCGATGGTGCACAGGCGCGCGTGACGGTACAGGGGGACACCCACGCTGAACACGGACGCGTGGTAGCCGCCATGAGTTGCGCCCAGGACGCCGGCTTCACCCACCTGATGATCGCCACGCGACCGGAGAGCGGGGAGACTCATGACCGACCATAAGCACCTCCGTCTCATCGCGGCGTTATCGTTTTCGCTGCTCATCAACGGGATGCTGGTCGCGGGCATGGCGCGTTTCACGCGCAACGCCGTCCCGCGGCGACAGACCGTTATCGCGGTCGAGTTGTCGCCACGGAGGCCCGTTAGCCACGTGATAGAACCACCGCACTTCGTGCCGCCGTCCCGCGTCCTTCCGCCGGCACATGCCGCCGTGTTACCCGGGGTTGCTCCGACAACGAGCACCGAGGCGCACGTTCTTCGAAACCCGCAACCGGTGCCGTCGTCAGCGGCGCCGATCCCCGTAGCGGCCTACTTCCCGGCGCAACCCGAGGAGACATCGCTACCCCCGACGCCGATTCACCTCACCCCGATGGGCGGCTATCCGTCACCGGTCAATCCGGTGACTGCTGCACCGGGAACCGGCAGTCCAACGCCGGTCGCACCCCCGCACGCCACCACTGTTCCGGTGAACCCCGTACCGGAAACCCCGCATCCGACGTTCATCTCACCGGCGCCCGCGACCCCGGTCGCGCCGCGTGAGGTGGAACATACTGCACCACCACCGCCCCCGCCCATCCATGCGGAGCAACTCCCGCTACCCGCGGCGAGTATCCCCGCACCGGCGCCGCATGGGGAACGCCGTGGTGCACGCGTGGTGCAGAACACGCAACCGGCCTACCCGCGCGAAGCGCGGGACGAAGGCCGCGAAGGGACCGTGGTGTTGCGCGTCACGCTGGATGCCCAAGCCCGCGTGACCGGCGTAGAGCTGTTGGCGAGTGCGGGCGACCGCCGCCTGGACCGTGCGGCAGAGCGCGCGGTGCGCGACTGGACCTTCGCTCCGGCGCTGGAGGAAGGTAAACCAGTGGAAGCGAGTTTGCGCGTGCGCGTGCAATTCCGCTTGGAATGACGACGGATTCCCGGTTGCTGAATCAGCGCTTTCTTCGTATACTGACGTCATTGCCGTGTATAGTTGCGTCGTCACCGGCACATCAAGCGCAGTCTTTTCACCGGGCACTCGCCCGTCCAATTACTCGACACGCGTCTCGGAAAGGACGATACCCCCATGTCTACGCACCGGGCACATGTATTGCGGTTTACCGTCAGCCTCTGTCTGGCACTGGCTTCCTGCGGAATGGCGCGTTTCGCGCATGCCGATACCGCGACTCCCGCACCGACCGCGGACCCCACTATTGACATTCAAGTCACCGCACGCCGTTGGTCCGAGCCGTTGCAGGCGGTGCCGGGCAGCATAAGCGTGGTGTCGTCGGCGATGGTGCAGGCAGCGGGTGTGCAGTCCGTGCGCGAAGCCAATTACGGCGTGCCCAACCTGACACTGCCGGATTTTTCCGCGCGCTGGTTGAGTTTTCCCTATATCCGCGGCATTGGCTCCGGGCGCAACAGCCCGGCGGTGACCACCATCATAGACGGCGTGCCCCAACTCTCGTATGTGACGGCGAACCAGGAGTTACTCGATGTGGGACGCATCGAATTCCTGCGCGGGCCGCAAGGCAGCATGTACGGGCGCAATGCGCTGGGCGGCGTGGTCAATGTGACGCCCGCACAACCGAGTGAAGAGTTATCGGCGCGCGTCACCGCCGGATTCGGCGACTATAATTTACGTGATGTTCGCGCCACGGTGGGGGGGCCGGTGGGCAAGGAACTCGGCGGCAGTCTCAGTCTCGGGTATAACGCGCGCGATGGCTACACCACCAATGACATTACCGGCCACAGCCTGGATACCCGAGAAGCGCTCTTCAATTCCGCGCAACTCGCCTGGGCGCCGGCCGGTCCGTGGACGATGCGCTTCAGTGTAACTGGTGAGCGTGATCGCGATGGCGACTATGGTCTGGGCGACCTGACCGCGTTGCGCGCCAACCCGCATCATGTTGCTCACGACTTCGAGGGGTATAATAACCGTGATTTGGCGCAACCGGTCTTCACCGCCGTGCGCAAAGGCCACGCGTTTGATCTCACGTCCATTACTGCCTGGCAGTGGTGGCGGATCAGCGATCTTTCCGACACGGATTTTTCCGCGCTCGATCTTCTGCGTCGCGGCACGCGGGAAGAACAGCAAGCCTGGCTGGAAGAAGTACGCGTCAGCGCTCCGGCGGAGACGCCGCTGGCGCTGGGGGCGCATACGTCGGTGCGCTGGCTGGCCGGCGCGCTGGCCTTTACCTCGCGCGATACCCAGGATCAGTTTACCCACTATAGCGCGACCTTCGCGCAGGGGTTGGGCGTTCCCTTCGGCTTCACCCAGCATGACACGGCGTTGTTGCGCAATACCGGGGTGAGTCCCTACGGACAGGTCAATCTGTCGTTTTATCAGCGTCTGGACCTGACCCTGGGCTTGCGTTATGACTTTGAGCACAAGACCGCGGATCTGAACGGTTATAGCGATCCTGCCTTGCAGCCGGGCACCCCGGTTGCAGCAGCGCGTGATTATCACCAGACCAGTCCGCAGGTGTCGTTGGCCTACCACTTGACGCCGGCGCTGTTGTGCTATGCCACAGCGGCCAAGGGTTACAAATCGGGTGGCTTCAATGCCCCCGCGCCGGCGGGGAAGACGGCGTACAACGAGGAGCTCAGCCAGAATTACGAGGCTGGCGTGAAAACCGCCTGGTTGCGCAACCGCGTGACCGTCAATGCCTGTCTTTTCCATACCGCGTGGGACGACATGCAACTCGACGTACCGGCAGCCCAGCCGGGGGTCTTCTATATCGACAACGCCGGTCGGGCGACCAGCAATGGCGGTGAAGTCGAGGTGACAGCGCGCCCGCTGACCGGCTGCGACCTGTTCGGCGGCGTCGGCCTGCTGGATACCACGTTCAAACCGGGCAGCCAATCCGGCGGAACGGACGTAAGCGGTAAGGAACTGCCTTTTGCCCCGCGCACCACGTGGCGCGTTGGCGCGCAACTCGCGCATACCGCACCCGGTGGCATCCATCAATTCGCGCGGCTGGAAGTGCTGGGAACCGGCAAATTCTTCTACGACGCTGCCAACGGGGCGTCCCAGGCAAACTACGCACTCACCAATGTGCGCCTGGGCGCGGAAAAAGGTCGCGTGCGTCTGGAAGGCTGGGTGAAGAACCTGTTTAATACGAAATATGTGCCCGTCGCCTTCCCGGCGCCCCTGCCTACTTTACCCTCCGGGTACGCCGGTGAATCCGGCGCCCCACGCACGATAGGGTTGACTGTGACATATGCGATGCCGTGAACCCCGCCCGACGGTGAGCAAGAGGCAGCAATTATTGGGCAGGGTTAATGTAAGCGATGATTCGCACGATCTCTTCCGGTGTGAAGTCATCGCCGTGTAATCGCTTGAATAGTTCGCCGCGCAGGTCAGATTCGGTGATCTCGGGGTGTTGTTGCCGGATACCCGCCTTCATCAAGGTGAGGGCGGCATCATACATGCTGCCCACCAAACGCAAGCGTTCGGAAGGCGTTAATCGCGCGTAGTGTTCCCGTAGGCGTTCTTCGATTTCCGGGGGGGTATCATGCATGATTTAACGCTTTCTCCAGTAAGTCACCAACCCCGAGGTGCGTTGCCCACTGGCGCAGATAGGTCAGATCAACCTTCTCGCTCCGGTTGATGAGTTGCTGCACATCGCGGAATTGTAATTCTGACGCAGCATCTTTCGCCCACACCAGTTTTGAGAGGATGAGATCCTCAGGCGCAACCACCCAGATCGTCTTTCCATCGATAATCACCTGTTGCCGGTTGGTGAATTCTTCCTCACGATACGCTTCGTCTTTTCGAACGATGAAATCAATTTTCATAAACGTGGTCAGGTTGATGAGATTGAACATGGTCTGACGACGTATTGCGTCGCGCACGGTTTCGGGATCGACATAATAATCCACGGAGAATGCCGTGAGAATCTTTTCCACATCGGCTACAGACAGGTGGATGACAATATCGATATCCCGGGTCATGCGTGGCGTCGCATACACCGCTAACGCCATGGAACCGGTCACCATATAGACAATGCCCGCGGCTTCCAGTCGCGTTACCACGTCAAGCAGAATTTCGATCTCTTCAGACATCACATCACACTCTTCGCCCACACCTGTTCCCCGTTGCTTACCCCAACCGCATCGTAGCTATCTCCTTCGCGCGCAAAGGCAGTATCCAGCCGTGCGCATCGGCGGTCAGCGGTTCCAACACCTCAACCTCATCCATACGGATTTTGTCGATTCGCGTTAGCGGCAGCGGGGAGGAGAGGTGGGCGGTGACGGGGGTGTCGGCACTGTTCCACACGCGCAGGATATAGGCGGCGCCGTCTTCACTCTGGCAGAATGCGGAGAAGCGCACGTGCTGGTGCGGGGTGACGGAGAGCAGCGATTGGGTGACCGGTTGCGAACCCGCGTGGGGGACGCCCTGCAAGATGCGCCAGGGGGTGATGAAGTCATACGCTTCCAGCATGACACTGCCGTCACGCCAGTCGCCGGTATGCGGCATGATGGCGTATTCCATTTCGTGCACCCCCAGCGAGTGTTGACCGGCATTGCGGTCGTATTCCTCCGGCGTCATCTTACCTTTGTTGGCCAGCATGTATGCGCGGTGGCTGCGCATCAGGGTGATGGCAATGGTACGGCGCGCGTCGTCTATTACTTCATATTCGCGTAACCCTTTGCTCATGAAGGCCAGGCTTCCCTCGTTGCTGGACAGGTCGATGAAGTTCAGCATCGGCTGAAAGGGGTAGTGCCCCTCGTGATTTTCGGCGGTAACCAGCCATTGCACCGGACGGCGCACCACGTCGAACGCCGACTCAACATCCACCACGTTCGTTTGCACGTCGGAGGGGAACAACACGCGCAACTGGTGGTCGCGGGCCGGGTTGTCGAAGCGCGTTTTGATTTCGACCCGGCGCGAGTTTTTTCGCAGGGTGATCCAGGAAGTGATCGGAAAGGACACCGTTTCGTGCAGGCGATTACGGCCATCCAGGTCAGCGCCGGCGGGGATGTCCAGCGATAGGTCGATGCGCCAGGTGGCGCGCAATTTATTGTTCTCCGTTAAACTGAGGCGTGCGGCATTGCCCAGGCTGGTGATGGCCGCGTCGCGCAACGGTTTTTTATGCAAGTGCGCATTGCCGACGCTGCCATTGTCCACAAAAAAATGTTGGCCGGGCATAATCTTCCCAGTGAGTTTATCGGTGAGCGTGAAGGTACCGTTCGGGGCGATTTCCACCTTGAGGAAGCCGTTTTCCAGCACACCCTCCATGGTGGCGATCAGCGGGCGATCGTCGCCGGTTTTGGGGTGGTGGAGATATTCGCGCTTGCGCGGGCGCAGGGCGTAGGTGCGATAGCCCATCGCCGGGATGTCAACATCGAGCAACATGCGATGACGATCCACGGTGTAGAAGACGGCATTGGAATCCAACGGCGTCTCCGCTTCGATTTTCGTTTCTTCCTTTTCCACCACCGTGTAGGGAATCTTGTTGCCTTCCTCGTCGATAATGTCGAAATAGTTATACGTGATCAATTCGTCAACATCGATCCCTTCCAGGATCGGACCGGCGCCGGTGCACGGTTCGATGAACAGATCGCCGAAATCCGCGACCGGAGTGTCGACGATGGCCGGCAGCACGCCGCGACGCGGGAAGAGCTCGGAGTTGAAGAAGGTCAGGGTCAAATCCTCGCCGGTGTAGGGTCCCGCAGTATCCAGTTGCGCCCAGAGTTGTTCGCACGCACGACGGCTGGTCTCGTAAGAGAGCTGTTTCGTATTGCGTGCGCGGGTGGGGAAGTCCGCGTGCGCTTCGTCGATAGCCGCACCACAGATCGTGTCGTGCGGGTGGTTTTTCAGCAGGTTCAGCCAGGCGCGATCGAGGAGGCGCGTGGGGTATTCGCCGCCTAACAGGCCGCACAGCGCGGAGAGCGGTTCCGCCACGGCAATCAATTCGCGTTCAGCGGCATGGTTGAGCAGCTTGAGGATAACCCGTGAGGAGTGCGTGCTGCCGAGTAACCCATTATAGCCGGCGATGATTGCGCCGTAGCGCATCTCGCCTTCATGCACCGGCAAAGGTTGCCCCTGCACGTCCTTGATTACCGCGGTAACATATTCATCCAATGGTGTAAGGCGGAAATCGTAAGTGTCCTGCACCTGGTTCAGGTCACGCAGCATGGCGGGGAGTTGGAAGAAGGGGACGGCGTTGTCTTCCATGTCCAGCGCCAGGATATGCTGGCCGATGGCCTGCGCCTCGCCCACGGTCATGAAGTGGCGGATGGCGGCGCACATCTTCTCCGGATCGCGGTTGTAGTCATAATCGACGTGGGTGAGTTGGAAAGCCACCTCATATAATTGCTCATCGGCCATGTGTACGGGAAAATTGGCTTTGTCATATTTGATGCGCAAGTCGCGCGGATCCTTGCCCAAGACCAATTCGTAGTGCACGAAGAAGTACCAGGTGTTGCGCGTCATCTCATCAAAACAGCGAATATGGTAGATGCTGGTGCCATCGGGGGCGCGCCACTCGCAGATAGGCGGGACCTGGTATTTATTAGTGCCGCGGTAGGTCATGGCCGCTTGCAGCCCGAACCCGCGGTAGATCTGCGGCATTTGTGAGATTTGTCCATAGGACGTGGCCGTGTAGCCGGTCAGCATCCCACCCTGAAATTCGTCAGAGGTGCGTTTGCCGACCAGCAGGTTGCGGATGAGTGCCTCGGGGGCCACTGTATTCATCTCCGGCAGTGTATACCAGGGGACGGAGATCACGCGGCCCTGCTGCATCAGCCGCTGTAACCGATCTTTATTCTCCGGTCGCACCGCCAGGTAATCTTCGATGACGATCGTGCCGCCGTCCAGGTGGAAGCAGGTGAACTCCGGCGTGGATTCGAGGATGTCGAGGAGATCGTCGACCAGTTGCGTTAAGCGCAGCAGGGACTGATCCGCCGTATACCGCCACTCGCGGTCCCAATGCGTGCCGGAAAGCACCCAGCAAATCTTGCGTTCGCCGATGGTCGTCGTCATCAGAGCACTCCTTAAACCGAGATACTTCAGCATAGCATATTTAGCGCCTGTCCCCAAGTCCGGCAGCTATCCTCACGTGTCTCCTCGACAGCAATGATTTTTTTAGTTATAGTAAAGATCGCCAAGCACCACGTATTGACCATGCCGATGACCGGCGCAACTGTAGGGGACGCATAATGGAAGACCAGCCCGTGATTCTGGTTATCGACGACGACGAGCAATTGACGCAGATTCTTGTCCAGGTATTGACGCAAGAAGGCTATCGGGTGCAGGTCGCGTTGACCGGGAACGAGGGCATCGCCAGCGCCAGGTTGACCCCGCCGCGGTTGATTCTACTCGATTTGATGCTGCCTGATCTCTACGGTCGCGAGGTGTGCCGCGAAGTGCGAAAGTGGTTGGATGTGCCGATCATCATCTTGTCCGCCCGGGATAGCGAACAAGAAAAGGTCCTGGCCCTTGACGAAGGCGCCGATGATTATTTGACGAAACCGTTCTCTATCGTGGAGTTGTCCGCGCGTGTTCGCGCGCATTTACGCCGGGTACGGCCACAGCCCACCCCCCCGCAGATGCTCAACGTTGGCGACCTGATTGTCGACCAGACCCGTCGCCAGGTGACCCGCGACGGTCAGGTTATTGCCCTGACCGCCACCGAATACGCCATCCTCTGTTATCTGATCCTCCACGCGGATCGCGTGGTGACCATACGCGCGTTACAGCAAGCCGTGCAGGATACTTCCCAGGGAGATCTCGCGTCGCTGCGCGTGCACATCAGCCACTTACGGAAGAAAGTGGTCCTGGATACCGACACCCCACCGTATCTCAAAACGGAGCACGGCATCGGGTTCCGACTGGTGACCTTTGGGATAGGCGACATTCCCGAGGTTGCGGCTTCAGTGTCATAACCCGCGGAGCCTTGTTTCCCATGACAATCATAGCGCGAGACACTCAAAGCAGACTCGCCCGCACCTTCCGGCGCGGACGAGTCTGCTTTTCATCTTTCTATGGCGACGACAGCTTTGCATGATTCATAAGCCCGAATGGGCTTACTGTTTCGTCGTCGTGGCCTTCACCTCGTCGCGTTTGGTATTGTCGGTGGCGGAGATAGCCAGCACCGGCACTACTTTAAAGGCACTGTGCGCCAGTTGTGGTGCGGGGGTGAGTTCGACGCGGAATTCCTTCCAACTATTGACGGGCATACCTTTCAGCGTCCACCCATATGGTCCGGCCACCAATGCGGTGACATCGTGGCCCCCGGTGGGGGCGTCGAAAAAGTGGAGCATCCAGGCCGGATCACCCAGACTATAGATAATAAGATTATCTACCGCGGCGCCGGCGTTTACCACCTTCAGGTAATAGACGGCCTTCCCCCCCGCGGCGACGGTCAGCGCCTTCGATTGACCATCTCCAGTCGTGTTGAAGATGCCGCCACCGGTGTAGACCGCTTCATTTGCGGTGCGGATGAGTAAATCCGGTTGCGCACCGTTGCCTCCGGCATTTGCCGCTGAGCCGGCCACGGTAAAGGTGAAGGGGGAACGGCGGGTGTCTGTCGAGACCAACGATACCGGTCCACTGAAGTTGCCTACGGACGCTGCTGTCAATTGGAGCGTGAAGGTGGTGGAGGCCGCGGGCGCCAGGGTGACGGCGCCGAGGCCGGCGGCAACGGCAAACCCGGTCGGCACGGTAATGGGTGGGGTTAGCGTCAGCGGCGCGGCGCCCAGGTTTTTCACGGTGATGATTTTTTGCACGGGCGTGCCCACTGTTGTGGCGTCAAAGGTAATAGTTCCCGTGCCATTGGTAATTTCCATCCCGCCGTCATACAGGTGAATTTCCGGCGCCGTGGTGGGCGGCGGCAATGCCCCGGCATCACGTACCAGGCGTACGTAGTTATAAATGCGAATCGCATCGCCCTGCGGGCCCCGGCCGACGGGAAAATTCGCCGGATTTCCGCTCTTGGGGTCGCTGCGTTGCGCGCCGGCGCCGTGGACATCGCGCCAGGCATTACCCAGATACCCCATCGCTCTTCCGAAGGCGATGTAAATGCCGGCCCCCCCTGTACCATCCGACGCCGCATGGGTGGTGCCAGTCCAATAACACGGATAGTCCGCGCTGCCCGCCTCATTAATGATGGCCGTGGCGCTGAAGACCGGGTCGATAGCCGGGGAATTCGAGGAATCCGGGGAGCGCGTGTAATCCACAATGCTCTGTAATTCCTTGGCATTCGGCAATCGCCAGTCAGTATGGTTCAGGTATTTCGCGGCGTTCTTTGTCTGCACCCAGGCGAGGGCATGCTGCCAGTCCAACGCGGTCTGGCTGTCGGCTTGCGACCACATCAGACCCGTGGCGGTATCGGTCACCGTGCCGTCCGCGTTATCGACGAAGGTATTGCGGCCATAGCCGGCATTCCCGCGCACGCAGAGGACAAAGAAGGTCTTCTCCGCCCCTCCGGGCATCGTCAAATCGTATCCTTTTATCCGGCCGTCGGCAAAGTTAACGCCAAAGAGTTTATCGCAACCGAGAAACGACTTGTTGACATACAGCGTTTTTGAGGCATACTGGGAGTCGATCACCCGTTCACCGGCACTCGTTTGCCCGTAAGCAAAGGCGAAAAATTTCGTGTTGATGAACGGCGTCAACCCCAAGGTATCGGTGCCGGTGAACCCACTGGGATCCGTGCCCCGAAAGTCGATCAGGGAATAGAGTTCTTTGATCGTCGGCAGGCGCCAATCGGTGAAGCCCCCGTAGCGGACGGCGTTGAGCGCCGCCGGGCGCGCCTGTGCTTGCGCCCAGGTGAACTTGTCGCCTGTCGTCAGGGCACCGTCGCCGTTAGTATCCGGGGAGCGCTGCCAGGTCAAACCGGTCACAGTGTCATACACCGTCAGACCGTCGTTACTGAGGGTGTAACTGGACGGATTCCCGGCGAATTGTGCGTCCTGGCCATAAAACGCCTGTCCAGGCGTGGGGGCTGTGATTGCGGTGATCGCGTTATAACATTTCGTTTGCCCGGTATCCACTACCGGATAAGTGATCGCGCCAGTTGCGGCGCCCGCTGCCAGCAACAGTACCCCTACGAGCCAACACGTGAAACGCGAATGTCTGAGCATACCTCGTCCCCTTTCGAGTGTGGAATGGCCGGCAGGCAATCGTTGTCTACCAAAGAGCTACCTTATCATACACAACGAAGATCACAGAAAGATCACTATTAGATCGCTTTTCTGCGGGATTGCCGCGTTATCTCGATAAACGGTGGCGGGTACAGGCCTGGCAGCCCGTGGATAAAGTCTCGTCGGCGCTGCCACCGATCTTTTCGTGTGCTGCTTCACACGATATCTGCCGTCTTGTCCTCACAGAGTTACAGATATCGTGTTCGCCTGACGCGAAAATCTCGGTAGCAGCGGACAACGATACTTTATCCGCGGGCTGCCAGGGAATCGGGTAAATCGTCTCCCGCTTCTAGCGCGTCCTGGCCTACAGGGACACCTGGACGCTTGTGACGTCCGCCGCGATCGCCACACGTTCGCCCCCGGCGATCTCAACTCGCCAGGGTTGATTGCCCTGTTCACGACGCACCGTGACGGTCAGGCCGTCGCGCCGCACACGAAAACGAGCGGCGGTGTCACCCGTGGCCGTGGGGATACGCACGAGAAGGTCGGCGCCATCGGCAAGTTGATAACACCGCAGCGTGACGCCGTCGGCGAAGTCGTAGTCCGGACGCGTCTCTTCGGTGCCCAGCGCGAGCACGCTGTTCTCGCGCACCCACAGCGGGATGCGAAAGAAGTCCAGGGATTCTTCGCGCATCCAGCGACCGCCGTCGCGCATCGCGCCGGTGAAGAAGTCGGTCCAACGCCCCGCGGGCAGGTAGTATTCCACCGGTCCCTGATCGGAAAAGACGGGAGCCACCAACAGCGCGGGTCCCAGTAGATACTGGCGCTCCAGGTGCGTACATGCCGGGTCGTTCGGGTATTCCAGCACCATGGCGCGCATCAGCGGGGCGCCTGTCGTGTGTGCTTCCACAGCGGCTGCGAACAGATAGGGCATCAGCCGGCATTTTAGCTGGGTGAAGTGGCGCAGTACGGCCACCGCTTCCTCGTCAAAATTCCACGGCACACGGTAGGACTTGCTGCCGTGCAAGCGGCTGTGCGACGAGAGCAACCCGAAGGCTACCCAGCGTTTGTAGAGTGCCGGGGTGGCGGTGTTTTCGAAACCGCCGATGTCGTGACTCCAAAAGCCGAAACCGGAGGAACACAGCGATAACCCACCGCGCAGGGAATCGGCCATGGAGACATAGGTGGCCTCGCTATCACCACCCCAGTGCACCGGGAATTGCTGCCCGCCGGCGGTAGCGGAGCGCGCGAAGAGCACTGCTTCACCCGCGCCGCGTTCTTCAACCAGCAGGTCGAAGACCGTTTTGTTGTACAGGTAGGTGTAGTAGTTATGCATGGCCAGCGGGTCGCTGCCGTCATGGTAGGCCACGTCGGTGGGGATAAGCTCACCGAAGTCGGTCTTGAAACAATCGACCCCCATCTGTAACAAACGGCGCAGGTGTCCGGCATACCAGCGACAGGCTTCAGGGTTGGTAAAATCCACGTAGCCCATCCCCGCCTGCCAGCGGTCAACCTGCTTCACGTCGCCCCGAGGCGTCTTCAGCAGGTAACCGTGCGCCAGACCTTCGGCGAAGAGGGCGGAGCGCTGGGCTATATAGGGGTTGATCCACACGCACAGGTGCAATCCGCGCGCCTTCAAGCGCTGCAGGAATCCGGCGGGGTCAGGGAACATCGCGGCGTCCCAGGTGAAGTCGCACCAATGGAAGCCCTGCATCCAGAAGCAATCGAAATGGAAGACACTTAATGGGAGGGCGCGGTCCGCCATTCCCTGGATGAAGCCGGTCACCGTGGCCTCATCATACTCGGTCAGGAAGGAAGTGGTGAGCCACAGGCCGAAGGTCCACGGCGGCGGCAGCGCGGGACGTCCGGTAAGCGCGGTGTATTTGTCCAGGATCTCCAGTGGACTGGGGCCGTAAATGACGAAGTAATCCAGCCGCTCGCCCGGCAGGCTGAAGCCCACACGATCCACTTGCTCGGTGCCCACCTCAAAAGAGACCGGCCCGGGTGAGTTGACAAAGACGCCGTAGCCTTTGTTGGTCAGATAGAACGGCACGTTTTTATAGGCCAGGTCGCTGGCGGTGCCCGGGTCGTCGTTCCACATTTCCACGCATTGCCCATTGCGCGCCAGTGTGCTGAAGCGCTCGCCCAACCCGTAGACATACTCGTCGACCGCCAGATCGAGTTGCTCACGCACATACGGCTGGTTATCGGCGTCGCGCACATACGCCAGAGCGCGCTTGCCGGAGGCGGTGAGCAGGCGGTCCGCGTCATGGAATTCGAGTCGCCAGGGTTGTCCCAGCGCCACGCGCGCCTGCAACGCGCCGGAATGGAAGGCGACGGCGTCCGCGGTCCGTGTGATCTGCACTTCCGGTGTCTCCTCGTGCAGTGTAAAATGTGGGCCGATCTGCCGCGTCCCCTGGAAATGGACGATCTCCACATGGATGACATCCGCCAGGGGCGAAGTGAAGCGCACACTGAGCAGCGGGGTGTTGAGTGTGCTGCCGCGCCCCGCCGGCGTTGACCCCTGTGCGTAGACGGTCAACGCATCGGTTTCCTCCTCCACCTCGACCACCTCGTGGGGCAACACGGCACGCACCCCATCCCGCCAGACCCAAATCCCCTGTGTGAAGCGCATTTTGTCCTCCAAAGGCCATCACTTCGTCTCTTTTTCGCCCAGGAAGGCGAGATTCCTACCACAGAGCTTGTCCCAACGTCCGGGATGTTTTCTCGCGCGCAGATTTTTGGGGCAGGCGCGAAGCGATTTTCGACTGTATCGAGAAGAGACAAACGAGAAAATCGCCACAAAGCCTGGCGCAATAATCTGCCGCGAGGAAATATGCCGGACGTTGGGACAGGCTCTACCATAACAGATCGTTGATATGACGCCAGTGGAAAAAGGCCGCGGCATGCATGCCGGTTTGCGGGGTATAATGCAATAGTTCCCTTCTCGCTGCTCAGTGGCTGTCGATATGAGACTCCAGACCGCGCTGATGGTAAGCACACCCCGAAATACGGAATATACAAATACGACCTTCCGCGCTCTTCTTGCGTCTGGAGATCAGTCGTGGTATATATACGGCATCAGCGCGGCTGATGGAGCCCGGAGTATGCACACAGGTGTTGACTGCCGGGCTCACCGAGGCATCATTCGCCTTGTGCTGAATAATGCAGCAGCTAGCCGAAGCTTTATTCGCTTCGCGATTAAAGCTGGGGTAGAGATGTTATGCGACGAGTACGTAAACAACAAGGTGTCGTGTTTGTGCTGGCGATGGTCGCCATGCTCGTGTTGATTATTGCCGGTGGGCTAACCCTGCAGTTTTCTCTCGAATCCGAGCGCCAGGCGAGCATCGCACAGGCGTATGAAGAAGCGTTGACCATGGCGGATGCCGGCGTGAACGCCGCGCAAGCCTATCTCGCCGCGCAAACGACGGCGCCGGCCGCCGGCACCACCACCTATTACCCCGGCCCCGGTCAATACAACACGGTCTCGCTGGGCAATGGGAAATATCGTGTGGTGATCACGACACGCACGAATGTCTATAATACCTGGTCCGGTTGCGCCTATGTCGCCACCGCCTATGGCGCGTCGAATCGCGCCGTGGCCGGCGCGAGCACCGGGAAATTAGTGACGGCAACGGGCGCCAGCCAGTTCATCACGCGCAAGGTTGTGGCCACATTGTACCCCCAGAGTTTCTCCCTGTACGGCTACTTCGAAGACACCGGCTTGAGCAACAACTGGTGGGTCAGCGGCATTTCCCGCTTTGACGGTCCCTTCCATACCAATGGCAAGATGCAGATCGACTGGACCAAGACCGCCACCCAGACTATTTTCAGCGACATGGCTTCGAGCTCGAGCACCACGGTCACCTGGGGTTCGACAGGCGCACCGCAAACCGCGGCGGATTATAATAAGATTTTCAGTGGTGGGCAATCGGCCATGCAACTCGGCGCCAACTCGATTCCGTTCCCCGGCAACGCTTCCGTCCAGCAAGCAGCGGCCTGGGGCAGCACATCTGGTTTCCCCGCGGCCTCGGAGGCGTATATCAATACCACCGATGTGACACAAGGCGGCATCTACATCAATAGCGGCGGGCAAAACTGCACTTTGGCATTCAGCGTGGATACCAGCGGAAGGCAAGTGCTGACCGTGTCGCATTACATCAAAAACGCGCAAAGCCAATGGGTGCAAAAAACGACGCTGCTCACCATTGATCTGGTCAATAATACGACCACCCGATCGACCAAGCTCAGTACGGACACCAACTTTTCCACCCCGGTGACCTACACCGGCGTGCCCAATGGCGTCCTGTATTGTACCGGGGCGATTACCGGATTGAGCGGGACACTGGCCGACAGCTACGTGGCCAACAACCTCATTGTGCGCCCCAATGCCTGGACGATTGCCACTGACTTCTCGTCAACCGGAAAAGCGAACGTCACGCTGACCAACAGCCTGCAATACCAGCATCCGCCCGATTTTACCAAACCGATTACGGATGTCGTGAACCTGACAGCGCCGGTGCTGGGGGTGCTGGGTTATCAAATCCATGTCGCCACATCCTGCCCCACCAATATGACAATGCACGGCGTCTACATGGCGTCCAGCCCCTCGACCAGCGGCTCTATCCTGGTGGACGACATTGCTGCACAACATTTACGCGGCAACCTGAATATTCTGGGCGGCACCATCGTGAAAACCGCGGCGATCCTGGGGCAATACAACACCTCGACCAAGACGACGCAGTACGGGTATAACGAGCATTACTCCTATGACCCGCGCATGGCCAAAGGCCCGCTGCGCGCCTTTCCGCAGACGAATAATTATGATGTCGCGACCTGGCAATATCAGGGTCTCTATGATAGTACGGATAAGATCTTTTGAGATCGGGAGCTGGCATGCAGCAACCTGGCGATAATACGAAAAGGACGACTTCAGCCACTGGTCGGCGACGCCTCCGGGGGTTCACGATCGTGGAGTGTCTGGTCGCCATTGTGATCGTGGCGTTCGGCGTATTGGCGGCGGTCCAGTGTCTGAATGCGGCGTTGCTGCTGAATCAGGAAGCCAGCAGAATGTCGCTGGGCACGGCGCTGACCGATCAGATTTTGAACGACGTGCGCAGCCAGGGTGTCGCCGCCTATATCGTGACGGCGCAGGCGAATCAAAGCGCGACCGTCACCACGGTAAGCGGCGTCACGACGATCACACAACCGGTGGTGACCACCTCGACGATTTTGCTCAACGGTACGCAAAAGGTCGTCATCAGCGGATTCACCGACGGCACCGGCAGCAGCCCGAAAATGAACAATTTATTGAACACCGTCCAAGTCACCGTCAGTTGGACCGGCAACCGGAAGGCGACGGAATCCACGTCTATTACTACGCTGATCAGTATTCCACAAACCTGACGGAGAAAGACGACACTCATGCGGATGCGCTCCCATGGTTTTACCCTTACAGAACTGCTGGTCTCCACCGCGATCATCGCGTTGATCGGGGGGGTTATCTGCGCCATCCTGGCAACCAGTTATCGCATCTGGAAACGCACGAACGTGATGAATACCGCCTTTCCCCCGGCCTACGCCGCGCTGAATATCATCAATGGCGAATTGCGGAATGCCGCCTATGTCAATATTACCGCTGCGAACTCTGTCGTGATCTATGATGCGATCATCGAAGACCAGGATACGACGCTGGCTGCGCATAAAGTGGCTAAAATGCCTTTGCAAGCCAGTATGAGTTCCATTTCGCGCTATTACATCTCGGACAGCAGCGGCGCCGAAGGCAGAACCACCGGCACCTGCTTGTGGCGCATGACCTTCAATGAAACGCAAGGGACCGGGGCCACCACGGTGTCGGCGCGCCGGAAACTGGCGGACAATGTGTCATCGCTGTCCTTCCAATCCGATTCGACGTCGACGCGCATCCTGTCAATCTATTCTATCGCCATCACCGTCGTGGGTACGGATACCGGGGAAACGTACAGCAGCGTTTTCAACTCGAAAATCGCTTTTCGCAATCCCATGGTGTCGACAGTGCCCACCACGCCGGTGTTTAACTAACCTGCCTGTCCACTGGACTATGCGGTAGCAGCAGAAATGATAAAGGTAGACAGGTTTTCAAGAGGCGGAGAGGATTCCGCCGGTAAAGAGGATGCTCTTATGTCAAACCCGATCGGCTGGTTACAGGGATACTTTCAACTAAAAAAGATGGCGGGATGGGTGTTGCAGATTCCGGTGTCCTGTTGGGAAATTCGCCTGAGCGCCGGCCCCGATTATCCGCAAAATCTCAAATTCTCCGCCTCCTATGAGGGCCGATCGGTATTGGTCGCCAAGCATGCGGCGATCGAAAACATCGGCGACGTCGTCGATACGGTCTTCGATTCCTACCAATTCTTCATCAGCGACATGATGCTCTCCGGGCAAAAATACGAAGATGGCATCATTCAGGAGCTGTATAATAACCTGACGACACGGTTGGAATCACGCATTACCGAGTATGTACGTGAGGAACGCCGCAAAGTCCGCGACGCAGCAAATCCGGGTGCGGAGGAGGAAACCGGATAAAGCGGGCTAACACCGATCTTTCCGCGTGATGCTTCACACGATATCTGCCGTCTATAGTTTCATAGAGTGAGCAGAGAACGTGTTCGCCTAACATGAAAATCTCGGCATCAGCGTACAACGATTTAAGCACCGACGTCTATTGCTCAGTACAGACGGCGCACCCCTTGCGGGGTGCGCCGTCGTCTTGAGTCGAACGATGCAAATCCAGTCTCGCGATCATTGTACAACGAGCATGGAACCAGCTACGGCTAATGCGTCGTGTAGAGAATACCGGCCGTGCCGAAGGCGGTCCACCCACCGCCACTGGGGGGAATGTAATTGCAGGACCCACCCGCGCCGCCGCCATCCTCTTTAAAGGACTGTGAGTAGTCGTAATCGACGCCGGCTTGCAGGTACATCGAGCCGGTTCCACCCCAGCCGGGCCAGATGACATGTGGCGTAGCGGGGGTGGTGGTGTTATCGACAATGGTAACGGAGACGCCGTCGTCGCCGCCACCGTTGAACTGGTAGGTCCCGCTGGTCTGGACATTCAGCACTCCGGTCCACACGACCATGTAACCATCCACACGTCCGCAGCCCACCGGACCGCCACCTCCCCAGTTGAAATTATTGATGTCGTCGTGGGGCAAGGCGGGGTTGAGGCCGGCATGAACATCCGCGACGATCGGATCGCCGATGGTAATCCCGGCGGCCTGCGCGTACACTTCTTCATAGTACCCCGGGTGCAGCCACAGACCGACGCCGCTGCCGATGGAGGTGTTCAACTCAACGTGGCCATCGAGATACGACACGATCAGTTTGTCGCTATGACGCATATCGAGATCGGTATTGTCATAGAAGCAGTTCGGATAATCGCCGGTGATTTTCAGGTGATCATCTGACGTGATCCCATCGGTAGTCAGGAAGGTGTTGACGGCATTGAGCTCGCCCAACGCTTTTCCCCCGACATAGGAGTCGAAGACATAGGCATTCGCATACGTTTTGCCCGCGGTGGGGCAGCGCAGCACGCCTTTATCCAAGCCCAAGGCGCCCCAAAACGCGCCGGCAGAGGGCAGCATTTCATCATGATCCTGCGCATAGATCGTCACCGCGGTGGCCATCTGTCGCTGGTTATTCAGACAACTGGTCTGTCGCGCTTTTTCCCGCGCTTTCGCGAAGACCGGGAAAAGAATCGCCGCGAGAATAGCTATTATCGCAATGACGACCAGCAATTCAATTAATGTGAAGCCCCGAGTAAATGCACGATGCATCTGAGTCCTCCTTTATAATGACCGTGTGAGTCTGAATCAAGTGCCGTCTTACCAGACCACCCGCGAGAAGAGCACGGTGTCCGGGATGCCTTGCCAGCCGGCGCCGGCCGGATTCCATTGCGCCGATCCGCTGGCGCCGCCGCCATTTTCAACAAAACGCTGTTCCCAGGCGTAGGGAATACCGGCTTTGAGTTGGATGGCGCTTCCCGTATTGTTCGCGCAGGCAACGATCTTCTTGGCGCGGGAATCAGTCGAATCCTTGATGGTCTGAAGCAGGAAATCATCCGCTCCGCCGGTAAACTGGTAGGCGCCGTCCGTCGGCACCACCAGATAGGCCGACCAGATAATCACGAAGTTATCTTTCCAGACATTCCGCACGGACTGCGGACTGTTCAAGGCGGGGATCGGCGCACCGTTGGTGTTGTTGCCCCCATCATCCGGATTCGACAACGCCCAGAAGCTCGCGTGTTTGAGATTCGAATTCGCCTGTTCGCCAGTCCAACTGCTATACGCTGCGCTTCCAAACGGCGTACCGCCGGCACTGGTATAGACTTCCACTTTAATACCGGTGACATTGGGACTGCCATTGGCAATTTCGACGTGGCCATCGGCAAAGCTCAATATTGCTTTCCCGCCATGACGCAATGCCCAATCCGAGGGTTGATACCAGGTGTTCGAGGGCCCGCTGCTATTCGGTGCAGAAGGGGTCGTAAGGCCGTCGGCGGTCATAAAACGATCGGAGATCATACCGAGTTTGCCAAGGGCTTTCCCGGCGACATTAAAATTGTAGACATACCCGTTGGGTATTTTCTTACCGGCGGTGGGGCAGACCAGGACGCCTTTATCGAGTCCTAACGCCCCCCAGACGATATCGGCGGTGGGCAACATTTCGTCGTGGTCCTGAGCATACATGGTCAGTGCGGTCGCGATTTGGCGCTGGTTATTCAGGCAACTGGTTTGCCGCGCTTTTTCCCGCGCTTTCGCAAAAACCGGGAAGAGGATAGCCGCGAGGATTGCTATTATCGCAATCACTACGAGCAGCTCGATCAACGTAAACCCTTTTCTGATGCGATGCATAGAGAAAACTCCTTTCGCAGATGATGACATCCCTAAAAAGTTGCCGGTCGCTGGTTTCCGGCACGAAATACGCCCGCGAGCGGGGCTGGTTCAAAAGAGCTCCTTTCTTGGCATTTATTATACAACATTGTTTACGATACAGGAAGTACCCTTCGAAAAATTCATGTTGTGCTGCCCCAAATTTGTCAGTACAACTGCAGCAAACTCGCGCGGATGGCCTCCAGCAGCGGGTCCAGGCGCCAGGCAAAGAGCCCGCACAGCGTGAGCACAATCGCCACCAGAAAGGGGCCGATGATGCCCCAACCGGCGCCCGGGTGTGGGGCCGGCGCGGTCAGCCCCGCGAACCAGCGCGGCAGCAGGACGGCAACGCTGCCGGCGGTGACCAGCAGACTGGCGATGAGCAGCAGGCCGGGTACTTGCGCCTGCAGCAGTGTGCTCCAGAGCAGCGCCAGACCGCGAAATCCAGTCGTGCCGGGGACGGCCACCAGTGCAGCCAGCGCCAGCAGCAAGGCCAGCAGCACCACCGTACGTTCCCCGCGTTCGCGCGCGGCCAGTGCCGGCAGCAATCCGTTGCCGGCGAACCAGATCGTGGCGCTGCCGGCCCAGGTGAGTTGACACCAGAGCAGACCCACGATGCCCGATCCCTGCGGCGCCGCCAGCCCGCCGGCCAACCCCAACAGCAACAACCCGGGCGGCAGCAAGACCAGCGCCTGCAGGCTCTCACCGTCTTCGGCCCGGTGTAATGCGCGCCAGGCCAACCAGCCGGCGCTGAGCAACAGGGCCAGCATGCCCCAGGCGAGCAACCAGCCTTGCATGCGCGCCATGAACAACCATGGCGTGTTGTCCATGAGTTGCAGCAACACCGTGCTGCGCGCGGGGAAGGCGAAGAAGATCAAGCGTACAAAGGTCAGCGGCCCAATGAGCGCAGTGAGCAACCCGGCGGGCAACCAGGCAACGGCTGCCTCCTCACGCTGTGTCCAGAGGATCCAGGGGAGATAGAACGCCGGTCCCACTAACCCGAGCAACACCAGCACCAGGGCGCCGCTGACGGCTTGGGGCGAGGCGGCGAGAATATCGTGCCAGGCGGTGTCGAGGGTATCATTGCCGATCAGGGTATGCAACCAGAAGAGGCCGATCGTCCCGAGCAGGATGGCCAGTGCCAGCACCAGCACCGGTTCCAGGGTGCGCCACTGCAGACGCGGGCGCACCAGATAGCCCCACAGGCCCGCGGCGCCCATCAGTCCAACGACCCAGCACCCCCACACCATCTCTATATGCAGCGCGCAGAGCATCAGGACGGCCAACCAGAGCAGGAGCAGCGTGACGAGGAAGGGGGGGATGGCAAACGGCACCAGACTGCGACGCGCCGCCGGCACCCAGGCGGCCACCGCCACACCCGCGCCAAGGAGCGCGATGCCCCAACTGGTGTACGCATCGGCCATAAATTGCGGGTGTGCCGGCGTCATGCTGATGAAGAAGGGTTGTGTGCCGGGTGTCCAGTGGGCGAGGATAAAGACCGCCACCGCGGTGAGCCCACTCCCTACCGCGACTACCAACCAGGCAGGCGCACGCACCGCCTGGGTGTATTCCTCGGGCGGCAAGAGCTTGATGAGCCGGAGCAACAACGGATAACACGCCAGGATCATGGCGGCGAACAACGGCAACAGCAAGGCTATCGTGACGGCGATGCGAACGGCGATGAGGACAACTCCTTACCGGCATTATTCAGACCATTTCGAATAATGCCACATAAGCCCGGCAGGCTCTACATACTCCGGGTTTATTCCGCGTAAATCACGCGAAGCGCCTCTTCCATGGTGGTGACCCCTTCCAGAATCTTCTCCATGGCGTCCTGTTTCAATGAGATCATCCCGGTATCCAGGGCGGTTTGCCGTAACACGTGCGTGGGCGCCTTTTGCAGGATCAACTCCCGGACTTCGTTGTCCACGGACATCAATTCAAAGACGCCGATGCGTCCCTTATAACCGGTATTCCGGCAAAACTGACAGCCGGCGCCGCGGTAGAAGATCACTTTGTCCGTTTCCAGCGGGAAGTTGAGGCGTCGGAAGGACTCGATGGGTGGGGTATATGCTTCCTTGCAGCGTGGGCAAATGCTGCGTACCAGGCGTTGCGCCATGACGCCGATGACGGCGGAGGCCGTAAGAAACGGCTCGATACCCATCTCGGTGAGGCGCGCGACCGCGCCGGGCGCATCATTGGTATGCAGCGTGGAGAAGACCAGGTGGCCGGTGAGTGCGGCTTCAATGGAAATGAGCGCCGTTTCCGGGTCGCGCGTTTCCCCGACGAGGATAATGTCCGGGTCCTGGCGCAACATGGTGCGCAACACGGCGGGGAAGGTCATGCCGGCTCGGATGTTCACCTGCGATTGGGTCAGGCCGGGCAACTGGTATTCAACCGGGTCCTCGACGGTGAGGATGTTGGACTCCGGGGTATTGATTTGATTCAGTGTGGCATAGAGGGTGGTCGATTTTCCCGACCCGGTGGGTCCGGTCACCAGGATAATGCCGAAACTCCGGTGAACCAGTCGGTCGTATTGATCCAGCATGGTGCTGGGGATGCCCAGTTTATTGAGCGTAATGGTAATGCCGCTCTTGTCCAGTACGCGCATCACCACCTTTTCTCCCGCGGTGTTGGGCAGCGTCGACACGCGCAGGTCAAACTGGCGGCCATTCATCGTCAGGGAAATGCGTCCATCCTGCGGTGCGCGTTTTTCGGCGATATCCATTTCCGCCATCACTTTGATGCGGGAGATCAGCGCGGCCTGAGCCTGTTTGGGCACCGTGATGCCGTCCTGCAACATGCCATCGATGCGGTAGCGGATACGCACGTTGTTGGCTTCCGGTTGAATGTGGATGTCGCTGGCCTTGTCCGCCAGCGCCTGCCGAATGATCATATTGACCAGTTGCACGATCGGCGCATCGTCCACCAGCTCGCGCAATTGGTCAACCGAGACATCTTCCTCGCGCTTGGCGTCGTTAAAGTGTAATTCGCCCCGGTCTTCCGCCACTTCATCGACGACGCGTTTGATGGTCTCATCCATGCGATCGTTCGTCGACAGCAGCGACGAGATAGCATTATTCAAATCTTCTTCAATGGTGATGACCGGATCGATTTCCAAGCCGGTGACGAGTTTCAGTTGATCGACGGTGAAGATGTCGAGCGGATTCATCATCGCCACGGACAGGCGTTTGCCGTTGTGCGCGACAGGCAGCACGCGACAGCGTTGGATGAGGTGTTTGGGGACGAGGGCAATGAAGTCTTGCTGCAACAGGTCTTCCGGAATTTCGACAAAGGGGACACCCCACTGTCGACCCAGGGCGCGCGCACGGTCGCGTTCGTTGATCAGCCCCATCTTCAACAAGAGTTGACCAAGGGGTTCGTGGGTGCCGCGCTGGATTTGCAATGCATGCTGCAAATCCTCTTCCGTGACGCTGGCAATCTCTTTAATAATCTGACCGAAGGGACGATGGGCAACCACAGGCAATCCTTTCCCGGCACGCCGTGGGAATCGTATATAGAGCCCCGCCACCAGCCGAATGCGGGACGGGGCATATATACTCAGTGTAGCGGATTGTCCATCTTGTATCAACCAGGGGGCAACACCAGCAGATTGACTTTGTTGGTGGATTGTCCTCCATACAGGGTTTTTGTCACCAATGTCAGCGTGACCGGCATGACCGGCTCGCCTGGTTGCAGGATAGGTGCGGCCCAGGTGGTGTTGATGGTATCAGTAGAGGTGAAGGTGCCGACGTCCGGATCCTGGCTCCAGCGGTAAGAGATGATTTGATCGTTGGCGCCCTGCGCGACCGCGGAGCCGTTCGTCACGATGAGCACGCCGCCGGAACGGATGTACGGCAAGGCGACGGCCGCCGGATCCTGCGGGTCCGGCGCGGTGAATTTCCAGGAGATGACCGGGTCCAAACTCGCCGTGTTGCCATAGCACCCCGCGATTCCCAACAGCAGTGCACCGAGTACCAGCACACACAACAGCACACGTAACAGCATAGATATCTCCTCTCGCCCGTCCGCGGGCGGCAGACTTCACTGCCGACCGCGGTGGCAAACGCATTTGCGCATGGCGCATCCCGGGATACTAAGGGGTTGCCGCCGTACCGGTCGCCGTGGCGACGGCGGGGCTCTTCAACACCGTCGGCGTCACGAGCATGAGCAACTCGGACTGGCTGGGCGCGGTTTTCTTATTGCGGAAGAAACCGCCGATGAGCGGGATGCGGCCCAACACCGGCACTTCGTCGCGGGTGACTTCTTCGCGTGCCTGACGCAAGCCGCCGATCACCAGCGTTTCGCCATCATGGACTTTCACCACCGTCGTATTGGCATTCTCCCGATACGACGGTAGTTCAGAGCCCGAGATGGACTTGCGGAAGGTCGGCGGGTCCGTGATATTGGTGGTGATCTCCAATGTGATCAACCCATCACTCGACTGGATCGGTCGCACCTGCACGGTGACGCCGGTACTCAACAGATTCGTAGTATACTGCGGTCCATTGGTGCCATATCCGGCCAGGCTTTCGTAGGAGATGATGTCGCCAACGTGGATGAGCGCTTTCCGCCCATTTTCCACCACGGTGGTCGGACGATTGATGACTTTCGCCCGATTGCGCGACTGCAGCATATTCAAGGTGGCGTTCAGGCTGACCGGTGAGCGGATGATCGAACCCAGGCGCAACGGATCGCCGGACTGGACTTCGTTCAAATTGACCCCGGCCGACCCCGGCGTCAGCACCCCATTCGCCACGCCGCCCCACTGGATGCCCAGGTTATTGGTCTCCGAAGTATTGATCGTGATGATTTCCGTCCCGATGGAAATTTGCGACGGTTCGGTATCCAGCCTTTTTAGCAGGGCTTCGGCTTTATTCACCACAATTTCCGGTCCACGCAACACCAGGTCGAACACGTCGGTATAATCCGCCGTCGCGTCCGTCGTCTTGGTGGGTGCATCCGCGGAATTTTTCACCACGTCCGGGGTCGTCGATCGCCGGGTGGGTGCGACTGTCACCTGCAGACCGTCGCCGGCGTACATTTTATCTAACTGCTTCTGGGCTTCGACGATCGACAGGAAACGCACGGAGACGATATGCTCCACGCGCTCCGGGCCAATGTCGATGGCTTCGAGCGCGGCCAACGCGTTCTTCACCACATCTTCCGGTCCGCTGATGATGAAGTCGCCTATGGGTTCAGCCACATTCAACAGGCCGTCTTTATCGCGATGCACGAGCGCACCGATCTGCCCACCTTTGGCTGCCACCCCGGTGTTTTCACCGGTTTTACTCACCACTTGCACGTAATTCATCGGCGCGGTGAAGATGGATAACCCGGAGGATTCGAACCGTTCCAACAGATACGCGATGGCTTGCGAGGCGTAGATGCGCTTCACGGTGCAGCGCTTATCCACGAGCGGCACATCGGCATCCAACCGGGTCAGGGTCACCAGCGCCTTCTCGACGACGAGTTTCGGGCCGCGCAGGATGAGCTCATCGCTCTGCCAATTCTGCGCAATCACCGGCGCCGGTCCGATTTTCGCGCCGGTTACGCCTTCATTCCCCGTTACGCCCGCGCCGCCGGTCGACGTCGGATTTTGTCCTGCACCGGCGCCCGTCCCGCTGGCTTGCCAGGCGCGCGTGGGGGCATAGAGGACAGTCAACCCCGAATTGGAATACTGATCTTCGAGATACTTCTTAGCCTGCCAGGGAACCAGGGTTTTTACTTTATAAGTTGATTCCAGCATCTCGACCGGCGTTTCCACCGGCGTCTCTTCACGGTAATCGATTTTGCTGATGAATTCTTTGGCATCGCGCAACCGGGCTTTGGCGCCTACCAGCACCAGGCGTCTGTTGGGCAGTTCCTGCAGCACAAGATCCTTATAGGCGATGCCCACCGCAGACTTGATGGCGGCGATGTTGGCACTTTTCAGCTCCAGTATCTCATATCCCTCATCGAGCGGCGCGACTTTTGGTGCGCTGCTGGCGACATGGACGATGTAGGTGCCGTTTTCCTTCTCATAACTGAGATTCGCCATCTTGGTAATGATGGTCAGCGCTTCTTCCGTCGTCACGTCTTTCAGGGTAATGGTGACTTTCCCCTTCACATCCGGAGCGACGACAATATTGATGCCCCCGATATCCGACAGCGCTTTGAGCACCATCGACAACTCGGAATCATAAAAGGTAAACTCCCCGATTTTGCGTGCGGCATCGGCGTAGGCGGTAGCGACCAGCAGGCCGAGAACGGCCAGGACGACCAGCAACCGACTCCAGTAACGCAGCGAGGGTGTGCTCCACGAGATCATGATGGGTTACCTCCAGACAAGCGTAACTGCACAGTCTGTTTTCCTTTCTTGAGCCTGACGCTCTCGGACGAAATGGCGATGACCATCCACCCGAGCCGCGGAATTCTGTCGCCTTCCATGACGGTGTAGTATGCCCCATCGACCGTGATTGCGGCGTAACGTTCTGCCCCAGAGAGCACCACACCCATCAGGGTGAAGTTCGGGACGGGGGGCGGCACGTCAAGTTGCGTGGTCAAGGCGACCGCTTTATCGAAATCCGGTGCATAGCCGGTGATAATCACCGCGCCCGGTTTTTTGCCGGCGATGAGCGTCACTTCAAGTTTTTGCAGGGTGAATATCTGGGCCAGCATATGCGGGGTGATCCACAGCAAGACCTTTTCCATGCGCTGTTCGAGTTGTGGCGTACCCAGCGTGGTCGGGAATGGGGGCAACGGGTTGCCGGGCCCGATGGGTCCGCTCGCTCCCAACGTCGGTTTGGGTATGGGCAGCGGTGTCGGCGGCTTCGACGGCGTCGGAATATCCCCCACCGTTCCCCCACTGTCGCTTTTCGCGAACGGATCGCGTCCACCGCGCATGGAGCTCACCAGCGCAGGGCCTTTCGCCTGACCCGGTTGCTGCAGCCACCGCAATTTGCCGGTCGAGGCTGTTTTCTCCCCAGGCGCGGTTGTCGCGTCAGGCGCACCGGGCGCCGCCGGGGTCTGCGCCGCTTGTGGTGCGGGAGACGGCGCCGGCGTGGGTCCAGAGGGCCCTCCGCCGGATCCTTTGAAGGTGAAGACCGCGACCACTGCGAGGATGCCGACCAGCACCAACAACCAGATAATATTCTGGGTTTGCTTATTCATGGCGCGCCTCCCCTGGCTGTTGCGCCGCCGTTTGCGCCGTGGTGGGTGCGTCCTTATACTGATCCGGCGCGATGATGGCGTACGTCTCAATGGTCGCCACAACACTGTTGCCGCTGCCTTCGCGATTCTGCGGCGTAATCGACAGCGTGCGCACATAGATCATTTTCGGGAATTGACGGAACGCATCCAGCAAACTCAGCAAGCTCGCATATGTGCCGCGCACTTCCAGACGGATCTGCTGTACCCGGTACTGCGGATGGGGTTTTGCGCCTGGCGTCCCGGCTGCGGCTCCCGTGCCATTCAGCACATCGATGCCGGCCGGCGTCGCACCCGCGGCGCTACCGTTCGCCGGTGTCCCTTTGTTGTCATCGCCGGGCGCTAACGGACTGCTGTCCAGATCAATAAACTTCAACTCGTGCGGCTGTATGCTCTGGATGACATTGCCCGTTCGCAAGGTGGTCTGTTGAATCTGCGCCAGATAGGTGGGTATGTATTCATACTGCACCATGTTCGAATCCTGTGTCGCCAACTCGCGCTTCAGGCCGGTCAATTGATTTTGCAACCGCGGCAAATCTTTCGTATTCTCCTGGATGCGTTGGATGTCATCCTGGATCTGGAGGGTCGCTTTATCCAGCCGGTCATTGGCCTGGTTGAGGCAATACACGAAGTAGGCGCCGATCGACAGGATGAGCAAACCGCCCACCACAATGCCCATCATGATCAGGGTAAATCGGGTCTGTTTGGTGGTTGCCATTAGAGTTCACCTCCATACAGATCCCGCACCGGAATCGAGAGATCGAACGTCACGCCGGGACGCGCGGCTTGCGGGCTGGCGTCCTTGGTCACGCTATTCAAGACCGGCGTATCCGCCCATCCGGCCTGGACACTGATCGTCTTCATGAAGGCCCCAACCGTGCTCTCATCCTTCGCGTAGCCGGTGATGCGGAGCGCCACGCCTTCTTTGGCCGCCGTGCCATTCAGCGAGGTCAGGGACATCTCCGGCGGGACAGTACGGCTGATATCCGCCATGATGGTCATCCAGGCGTCCTCACTGACCCGCACTTGTTGCAGATACCCGACCATGCGTTTCAAGGGTTTGATTTCCGCATTCACCTGATTGAAGCGCTCTTCATCCGTACGCAGGGCATCAAGCTGACTCTGCGCGTCGCTTTTATGCAGCAACATGCCCATCTGAATGCCGAGGAACGTTCCATTCAGCACGATCATACAGACCGCGAGCAGGGCGACGGCCAGAATGCTGACGCGCAGCGTGGTCATCTCGCTGAGGTGGCGCGCGCGGCGTTCGGCTATCAGGTTGATATTGATCATCGATAGCCTACCTTTTCCCGCAGCAACATCGGCTCGCGAAGGGCCAATCCGAAGGCCGTGGCCATTAACGGCACTTGCGTGCGCAGTTCATCAGGATCTGCATCCGGCGGGAGTTGTACTGTGTTGGCGCGGAAGAGATCGACAATTTCCACCGGGATGCTTAACTGGCTGTTGAGGAAGGTATCCAGGCCGATCATTTTCGCGCTGCCGCCGGTCAACACAATCCGGCTGACGCCGTCGGCGGTACGGGTGGTGCCGCCCGGTCCTTGCTGGTAATCATAAAAGGCGAAGGAACGGCGGATTTCCCGCACCAGCTCTTCCAGTGGAGATTCCAACGCGCGACTGGCTTCCTGGCCCACTGGGGAGAGTTGTGCCCGAGTAAATTCGTCCGTGACCACCCGCAACTCATTCTCCTTGATTTCTTCCGCCTGCATGGTCTCTATGCCGAGGACCGTCGCAATGGCGCCGGTGAAAGTTTGGCCGGCGACGTTGACGCTGCGGGAAAGGACGAAACTTCCGTTTGAGATGATGGAGATGTGCGTGAAGGTCGATCCAATATCCACCAGTGCCACGGTCTCCTGCGTGCCCAGGGTGCCGTTGGGCAGGTCGATGACCGCGCGCATCAAGGCAAAGGGCTCCAACTCGATGGCAATAGGATCCAGGCCCGCCAGTTCAAGTGCTTCCACCCGACTATCGACGAGGATGCGCGGCGTGGCCACCAGCATGACGTCCATCTGGGGGGTGCCATCGTTGGTGGAGGTGCCCAGTATCTGAAATTCCAGCAGACTATCTTCCACGGGGAAGGAGATGAAGTTGCGCGCTTCCCAGTAAATGGATTTCCGCAGTTGTTGTTCCGTCATATTGGGCAGTTTGACCTGGCGAACCACCACGGTAGGACCAGCCACGGCCGCCACGACCGAGGTGGTCGTGATGCCCAGCGTGCGCAACAGTGTACGCAGCGCCTCGGCGATCGCGACCCGGTCCTCCACCACGCCTTGTTTCACCGCCTCGTGGGGAGTCGGGGTGCTGCCCGCGCGTGTCAGGGTATAGCCGGTGCGCGTATTGGCCACCTGGACGACTTTAATCGAATGACTACCGATGTCAATACCGATAATATCGCCGGGACCTGCTAAATTGCCAAAAAGGCCCATACCTGGCCACTCCTCTCACCAAGAAGCGTCTCGTCCATCGACGCACCGGATGAGTGCATTGGCGGTCGGTGTCTGCGGACATGGATCGAGGGCCATTCCCAGCTGGATTGGCCAACGCCATATGCCGGCAGCACCCACAACGCACGGTCATGAGTCTCATCGCATGATGAGTGAAAACGTGCAGGCGGAGATATCCGCGGTACATACTCTTCCGGACACGCCTGTGTCAGTTGAGAGTTTCCTGCACATTTACCCTTCATTTGTTCCTCAAGCTGCCTGCATTTACTCATGGACTCCGGGTTTTTCTCATATCGGGCCCCGCGCGCCTCGTTCCTGACACGCGGGAGGGGGGGCGTGCTGCCCCCCCTCCTCGGGATGCGATCTGTTCTTGTCAGTGGGTTATTCAGGGACGAGCCTTGCTGACCAGGCAGTAGGTGCCCGTGGCCGGATTATAGTCCACTTGCATGTGCAACGCCGTCAGCATGTAGCGCAGCGGCACCATGGTGCGCGCTTTACGGAGCGCGGCCGCCACCGGCAGCGTGACCTCGGCATTGTCGATGCGGGCCTGCCGCGCGCCGACTTTCACATGCATATAGGTGTTGTTGGCCCACGCGTTCACTTCACGGGTTGCCGGGAGCCAGACCACGATGCCGCCTTTCGCTTCCACGATGTGACGCATGGGCACCATGGCATATCCTTTGGCAATATAGGGAGACGGAGCGCCTTCTACCGGGGTGTTGTCGATGTAAATGCGCGCCTGGGAGGACGGCACAGCAATATGAGTCCCCGGTACGGGACGCTCCGGACTAATTCCGGGATTCATCTTCACCAGCTCTTCGGGCGTGGTGTTGGCCAATCGGGCAATCTTTTCAAAGGTTTCGTGCGGTTTCACGACGTGGAAGGTTTCCACATCAACAACCGGCACCGAATTGTCATGGCTGAGATCGGTGGACGTGGCGGAGGGCTGCGGCACATGGCTGCCCATGGTGGGCGCCACGCCAATGACTTTGGCCATCACCAGCGGCTCCACCGCATCCGCGGGGCGACTGCTGCTTCGCGGCTGCGCTTTGACGTTCGTGACGCTGGTCGGTATGGTCGGCTGGTCGGTGTTGACCGTGCGCGACGATGTGAACGCGGCAATCTGTGGTGCACCCATCGAGGACGCCGCATGGGTCAGTGATCCTGTCGCGGTCGGCGTCGGCGCCGCGTTGCCGGTCGTGGGCGTGACGCCCACGACTTTGGCGATAAATAACGGTGCGGTCGGGTCCGCGGAGCGGACGCCGGTTTGCGGTTGTACTTTTGTGGCGGGAGGCTGAGTTTGGACCGTCGGTTGGTCTGTCGCAATCCCACGCGGTTGCGCGACGACAGTGGCCGCATTCGGCGTCTCAGGCGTCAATGAACCGGGGGTGTTGACGGTCGTCTGCGCCGGGTGGCCAACCAGGCCGGCCGGTGTCGTTGACGGTTGCATGATCGTTTGAGTATGCGTGGCCACGACCAGCTCGCTGCCCTCATTCGCGAGCGGACGCAGCGGAGCGACCTTCGCACTGGTGAGGGTCAGGACGCCTTCGCCCGTCGCCGGCGTGTCTCCCATCGCACTCCGCGGCGCCAGGGTCATAATCGGCGCGGTGAATGCGGGTTGCTCGGAATACTGGGGCGTGTCGACGGACATGCCGGGAATGACGCGCGTGATCTCACCGGCGCCGCGCAATTCAACATCCTGTGTCGCGTGTGCCGCGGTGGTCGTCGCGGAGAGCGCAAACGATGCGGAATGCACGGGCGTACCCTTGTCCGGCGCCGGCAACATGGCAACCAGGACCGGGAGATCGATCTCCCGAGTGTCGCGCGAGGGCGCCGCGGGAGTCAGGATCGTGATCGCGGTCGGCGTGGTGAGCTGCGGGAAGATGGCCAGATTGAACGACGCGGTCGGGCGGGTAACGCCGGGCAACGCCGCCAGCGCAGGCGGGACAGCGATACTGCCGGCTCCGGGTGTCGCCAGTTGCTCGACCCGTGTCATGCCGGGCACGGTTTTCGGCGGGAGCAATGCCAGCAGCGTGCCCACGGGCAGCGTCTGGGCCAGCGCGCGTGGGTGCAGGATGCCGATCTCCGGCAACAGGCCGGCGGCCAGTGACATCGGCGTGAAGGGCAGCACGACGTTCGCGTAATTCCGCGTGATCTCGCGACCGGGATTCGGCAGCATTTGATCAGTCGGGGGGAAGAAAATGGTCGGCAGATCCGTCTTATCCGTGTGCGTCTCGATTGTCGTATCGTGTTCCAGCGGGGTCAAGCCTTCCGGAACGCGGGAGGTGGTATAGCGCACGTTGACTTCCGAACTGATCCCTTCGTTATCGAAAAGGTCATAGGCCTTCGCATATAAGGTCACGGGGCCGTTGTGCAGCCGGTCGTCCGCTGGATTCCAGCTTAACATGAACGGCGCTTCGTTCATCCAGGCGCGTATCTGCTTGTTGATGTAGATAATGACATACTTGATGCCGGTGTCGTCGGTGGCTTCCACCTGAATTTTCGGGTGATCCGTATCGGTGATGACATCGCCGTCTTTCGGCGACACGATGCGGACCTTCGGCGGGTTATGTTCGATCACGCGGGCTTCCGCGCGTTTGACGGAAAGGCTGCGCTCCTGTTGCGTGGTGCGTCCCTGGCTGTCGGTGAGTTTCACATAGAGCGTGTGCGCGCCGGATTTGATCTTCAGTTCGTTGAGCTTATCCGCATCCACACGGAAGCTGCCCGCCGGAATGGGATTCTTGATGCGTCCGCCGGTGATCCAGGTGCTGTCCAGGTAGGCGTCAAAGCGCACGATCAGTGCGTCGTCGGTGCTCTGAAAGGCGATGACAATGGGGAAGCTGTCGCCGATAATCGATTGACCCGCCAGGGGTTGGAGAATCTGGAAGGTGGCGCTGTCTTCGGTATGTCCCGGGGTCAGCGGGATGAGGAAGAGCACGGCAGCCAGCAGGGAGACGACGCCCCAGAGTAAGCCTTGACGCATGGTATCCTCCTTACCGCAACAGCGTGGATGGCGCTGCCCGGCACACGGGATCACAGAGGGCCGTACGTGAAAACGGCCACACAGTACCTGATTCTCGCGTACTTTAGCACACAACACGGGATTCGTCAAACAGTTCCGAGAAATGCCGGGAACAAGCTATGTACTATCTACCGCTTTCGCCTTCCGCCCTGCCGGTTGACGGGTGAGACGGCGGTCAAGGCGGGTTTCGAGCGCCGTCACGAAGGCGGGAGCGCCGGTGGGCCAGCCGGTGGTGGTATTCGCCCGCAGGCGCTGCACGTCCTCCTCGACCTCCGGACCGAGCAGCCAGGCGCCCCACGCCGCACCCGGCGCGCGTGTGTCATCCGGCGGGACGGCACTGAGTAGCGGGGCGGGCACGCCCAGCACGTGGGTAGGGGCGCTGCTCCAGGGGTAGTCCCACGGTAGATCCACCAGGCCGGCGCGCACCGGGTTGCGCTCCACATATTTGATCGCCGTCCAGGCGTGGGCCTCATCAAGAGGCGTCGAGTAGAACCGATTGGCCCACAGGTGCCCCCACCAGCGCTGCCGGCGGTTGGCGTGCCGCGCGTAGGTCATGTGCGCCCGTCCGAGAGCCAGCCCCAGCGCATCCGCATGCGACGGCACAGCGATCAGATGCACGTGGTTGGTCAGCAGGCAATAGGCCCAGATGGCGACGCCGTAGTGGGCACAGGCATCGTGCAGGAGCGCCAGGTACTCCTCCCGGTCGTCGTCGGCAAAGAACACCGGATCCCGCCGATTGCCGCGATGGGTGACATGATGCGGGCACCCCGGCGCCACCACTCGTGCGAAACGCGCCATAATAGCATCCTCCGGAAGAAGTATAGCATATTTGTTGGTAAATGTATAACCTGTCCCCGTATTCTTGTCCCCGTATTCTCGTAAATCGTCTGGAGATGCTCATTGATGGTGCGTACATCTCTATCGAACAGGTCCGCCATGAGCGCCTGCGTCAACCAGAGCGTTTCCTGTTCAAAGCGACATTCCACGCGGGAACGCCCATCTTCCGTCTGATACAGGATGATCTCACCCATGGGTGGCGTCACGTCGTTAGTCATCACCAGGCTCCCTACTCTGATTGATTCATAACATTTTCGAATAATGCGGGCGATATTTGTCCCGCGTCACTCAATCCCGTTCCCATGGTTTGCGGACTTGCAGGGTCAACGCGAGCACCGGCACCTCCAGCGGGGGGACGTGCAAGGTGGAGACAGCGCAGACCAGTGTTACCGGCACTGCCAGCGATTTGGCGACCATGCGCGTGAGCGCCAGGCCGTGCTCGATGTCCGCGACGGTGGTGCCGGGGCCGAGGTGGGTATTGCTCACCAGACCGGTCAGGCGCACACCGGCCGCCGTGCTGATGGCGGTCAGGAGTTCGGCCGCCGGCGCCGGATCCGCCGTCGTCGGCCGGGAGAAGTTGAGCACCGCCCAGAAATCACAGTTGGTCAGGCGGGGCGCAAATTGGCCCAGCACCCGGGCGCCCACCGGATCGCCGCCGATATCGACCACCGTGCGTCCGTGGGGATGGGTGAGCGCCGTGGCGGCGGCGGGCGGCATGGCGGGGGCGTCGATGGCGGCGCGTGACTCCTCGGGGGCGATAAGGGTAATGCCTTCCGCCTGCAGTGCCGCGCGATGATCCAGGACGCGGAAATACGGGTTCACGAAATCGAGATCGACCAGGGTCACGGGTTCCACGGCGGCAAAGTGGCGCGCCAGCGCCAACGCGCATTCCGTTTTCCCGCTGCCAAAGGCGCCGGTGAGAATAAGCACCGACCGGGCGTGAATAGGCTGCATGGTCTACGCATTCGCCGCGCGAGCGGGGAAATCCTCTCCTGCACGCCTGACGTCCATCCCGCGTGGGGCGGTCATACTGTTGCTCGCGCCAATCCTGTCCAACATAATCCTGGTCTAACCGGCTATGCTCTTGCCCCGGCGTACTGGACACCGCGCCAGTTCCGACTGAGCCGCGCAATCCCCCGCTCTGGCAGGAACGCCTCCCCGCCCCGGCGAATGGATACTCTGTCATTCTTTGGATTTTCGCCGGCGAGCGTCTTGCCCTCACCCCCAACCCCTCTCCCCGAGGAGAGGGGAGCAAGCGGAAGCGAGAGTCCTGATTCTATCCCATACGGTGCTGACCACTATGACCACGCTGAATGCCGACGCGTCTCTTCCGCCGCCGTTCCCGGCCTATCAGGGCCAGGAACCGTACATCTTCGTCTCCTACGCGCACAAGGACAAGCACTTCGTTTATCCCGACATCAAGCGTCTGCACGATGGGGGCTACCGCATCTGGTACGACGATGGCATTGTGCCCGGGGAGGACTTCCCCAAGGAGATCGATGCCGCGATCAGAGGCTGCGCCTTCAGCATGCTCTTCGTCTCCCCGCACGCTATCGCCTCGCGCTATGTACGACGCGAATTGCACCGCATCCTGGACCTGGACAAGCACCTGCTCCTCGTCCACCTGGAGCCGGTCGGCGACCTTCCCGATGGGTTCGCGTTGCAGGTCGCGGGCATCCAGGCGATCATGCGCCACGAGCTGTCCGCGGAGGACTACCGGCGCAAGCTGGACGTGGCGTTGCCCGCTACGCTGCGCGCGGGCGCGGCGCCCGCTGGGGGGGCCGCCTCCCGGCTGCTCGACACCCGCGCCCGCCTGGCGCTCGACACGACCCCGCCCGGCGCCGCCGTCTTCATCGATGACGCGGACACCGGCCTGCGCACACCATGCGAGTACGCCGAGAACCTGAAGCGCCAGCCGGCGCGTACCGCCTTGCTGGAGATGAAGCGCGCCGGCTTCGAGGAGGCGTGCTACGAAGTGGAACTTCGCCGCGGCGAGCGCGTCCCCGTCTCCGTCACCCTCACCGCGCTTCCCAGTAGCCCACCCCCTGCGTCCAACGCCGATATTCGCCTCGTCGCGCCCCCTGACGACGATCTCCCCCCCTGGTTGCTCGCAGAAAACGACCCCCGCTATGTCGAGTTGGGAGAGAACGAGGGGTTGCTTCCAGCATCCCCGACTTTCCAGTCACCCGCATCGAAACACGACGAGATCACCCTTGTCTTTCCCCCCCGGGTAAAGCCTACCGGGGGCGCTATCCCGGCGCAACTGGGTATCGAATGGGTCACCATCCCCGCCGGCGACTTTCTCTATGGTAACGACAATGTGCGGAAGAGGTTACCCGCCTATCAGATGATGAAATATCCGGTCACCGTCGCGCAATACCGGCACTTCTGCACGGCGACCGGGCGGCAGATGCCCGACGCGCCGCAGTGGGGCTGGCAGGACACGCACCCGGTGGTCAACGTCACCTGGGAAGACGCAGCGGCTTTCGCGGCCTATGCCGGGGGAGCGTTACCCACCGAGGAGGAATGGGAAAAAGCCGCGCGCGGCACGGATGGACGCGTCTATCCGTGGGGAAATGAGTGGGACGCCGCCAACGCGCACTGTTCGCAGAAGGAGTGGTGTGATGCCCAACAGACTGCTCCCGTGGGCTATTACCAAGCCGGCGTGAGCCCCTATGGGTGTCTGGATATGGCAGGCAACGTGTGGGAATGGTGCGCGAATTGGTATGACAGCGCCGAGAAGTCGCGGGTGTTGCGCGGAGGAGGCTGGAGCTACTATTCTCCGGACTACTTCCGCACTACCTACCGGAGCAACCTCAATCCGACGAGCGGGATCAACCTCGACGGGTTCCGGTGTGTACTGCGTTCGCCAGACACGGGAAATCCCACCGGGGACGCCAGCCCGGCGGGATTGGGTCTCGACTGGGTCACCATCCCCGCTGGCGAATTCCGCTACGGTGGGCGGAAAGTGAAGAAATCCTTACCCGCCTTTTCGATTATGAAAACCCCGGTCACCGTCGCGCAATACCGGCACTTCTGCACGGCGACCGGGCGGCAGATGCCCGACGCACCGAGTTGGGGGTGGCAGGACACGCACCCGGTGGTCAACGTGACGTGGGATGACGCAGCGGCTTTCGCGGCCTATGCCGGGGCGGCGCTACCCACCGAGGAGGAATGGGAAAAGGCCGCACGCGGCACGGACGGACGCGCGTATCCGTGGGGAAATGCTTGGGATGCTGCCAAAGCGCACTGCTCAAAGAAAGAGTGGGGTGATGCCCAGCAGACCGCCCCCGTGGGCCGCTACCCGGCCGGCGCGAGCCCCTACGAGTGCCTGGATCTGGCGGGTAACGTGTGGGAATGGTGTGACAGTTGGTATGACAGCGACAAGGATACGCGGGTGGTGCGTGGTGGAGGCTGGGGCTACAATTATCCGGACTTCTTCCGCGCTACCTACCGGTACAACTACATTCCCTCGTACAGGAACAACTACTTCGGGTTCCGGTGCGTGCTCCGTTCGCCAGGACCGTAATACCCTTGGCCCTTGAGCCCTCGATCCCTTGGCACTTACGGAGGCGCCTGGAGCGCCGCACTGGCCAGGGAGGGCCAGCTTGGGGAGCGCGGAGCGCTGAGCGACGCAAAAATGACCTGGCGGCGCGCGGCAGTTACCGGTTCGTGCTGTCCCGCTAGTGCTTAATTGCAAAAATAACTGGTAGTATGGTATACTTAGGCCTGGAGGACATCTCATGCCTAAGAAGCCGCCTGTCGTCCCATGTACACCCGAGCAACTGGCT
>Ga0118677_10000431_pt1 | contig 91565 bp, 67 predicted proteins | sample AliMusrvi5mmetaG_FD_86154 | JGI IMG/M metagenome (GOLD analysis project Ga0118677, IMG submission 86154) | reverse complement strand
GTAAAGCGCTTCCTTCACCCGTGACGCAAGGTCCACGGGGATCGGGGCGGATGGACGGGCACAGCGGGGTGGACGAAGGACAGGAGACCGTGGTTCAGCACGGCCGATTGTTAGCGACACGGGCACGTGGACTGAAACCACCATGCACTTGTACTTCACCAAGTTTGAGTGGCAGATTCGATGGTGACGGCCAAGGTCGCACGCAGCCAACTGAACTTCTCTTTCATGAAATCGAAATCAGGACCGGACGTCACGAACTTCGCCGTTCCCTTGATCAAGAAACCAGCACCCGCCCCATGCAGGCCCTCCACCTTGCTGCTGCCCAATGTAATCAAAACATGCGGATTGTGGGCAATGTTGGCCTCCGTCTTGTGCATGTAACCTGCGGGGATGAACAGCCGTTCATCTTGCGATATCCTGAGGTAGCTATTCCACGTATTGACCATGTGGGGCCCATCAGGGCCCAGGGTGGCAATCGCAACAACTCCGTCCTTCTTCATGATTTCCTGCAGTTTCTCCGCAATCATCATATCTTCCTCCTGCTGTTTGGCCGTTATTGTGCCGAACATGGCATTATGCGCCACGCATAGCAAACCTTAACCGCATCCAAAATCGGCAGAGCGTCAAACGACGCCCCTGCCCAATCCCGGCAGCTGCCAAAGCTTAAAGCGAGGGCGACCCGATCCGTTCGACAAGTCTCTCCCCGCAGTCAAACGGCGAACAGAAGCCGCGGCTCCGTGCCGCCTGAACCGCCAGCAAAATTTTGCAATGTAGCCAAAGGCGGATCAGGGCACGCACTCCAAGACTTTTTTGTTGCCCGCCGAGGGAGGCCGTGCAACACTCATGACGCTCAAGAACATAGCGTTGCACTTTTGACCGCCACCCGTTGCACTTTTCAACCGGCGTGCGCAGTCACTTGAGAATTCATGTGGAGAGCGCTGACCATGAAGGGGTATCACTTAACTTTTCTTGCGTGGGTGGCGATTGCCGTCAACATAGGAGTCCGCCCTGCGTCGGCCAACTCAGAATTAGAGGAGAAATGGATGCTTGTCACGGTCATCCGTGGACAGGTGGAGTCGCATAATGGAACGCGCCCAGACGCAGACTGGCTCCTCATCTGGAAAGCTCTTTTAATGCGCGAGGAGGATTCCATCCGCACCCGTGATGACAGTCGTGCAAGCGTCACAACGGCGGACTGCCGCACGCTCATCGTCGGCGCGAACACGATGCTGGAGCTCCGACGGTGCCATGTCACGCCGCTCCAAATGCACATGTACCGATTGAAAACAACGACCGGCAAAATCCATACGGCGATCAAGAAGTTCCTGAACGGCGACAGCTCCTTTGAGGTGCACACGACCAAGGCTGTCCTCGCCACGCGGGGCACCACGTTTATCGCGTCGAGCGCGCAGCGCATCGCCTTTGTGCAGGGCAACGACCTGTGGGTCATGAACGACGACGGCTCGAGCCGCACGAACCTGCTGGCCGCCCCGTCCGGCGGGCAGATCGGCCGATGCGCGTTTTCACCGGACGGCAGCCGGATGGTCTACGAGGTGTGGCACAAGACCGGCGACGAGCCGCAGACCATCGACCTATGGACGGCGGCGGCCGACGGGTCGGGCCCCGCCCTGCTGCTCAGCGCGGGGAGCCTGGGGGACGACTGCGGCAAGACCGGGCTCCGGTATCTCCACCGTTTGTGCATGGGGCCAAGCATCTCGCCGGATGGCCAGTCGGTGTCGTTCCTGAGGGTGCAGGATTATCAGTCGGTGTCCGACACTTACCTGAACTACCGCGAGAAGGAGGTGTGCCGCATGCCGCTGAGCGGGGGGACAGTGACGTCCCTCTACAAGACCATGGAACGGCCCGGCTGGTACTCCTACTACATGTGCGGTGAACCCACCCAGTGGTGCCCTGACGGCCAGATCTACTTCGAGCGCAGCGGCGCCAACGGCGCGCGGTTCAGCATGATCTGCGACGCGACCGACACGAACCGGACCACGTGGCCGGCCACGATGTATATGGAATACAACACCGAATCGGGGCTGTCGGCAAACCAGCTGTCGCTCACCGTGGGCGGGCAGACCTACGAATTCTCCGGGGCGTTCATCGGATTCGGCAACCAGGTGGCCAAGACTTCCGGCTGGACATGGACGCCCCACCCGGCGGAGTGGGGCACATCGCAGATGGGCGCCTGGTATGGGCCCCTGACCGTCACGCTCTCCGCCGCGAACAGTGCGTCCCTGAATGCGAGGGATGGGCAGGGCTATGTGAACAATGCCCCCCTCTGGTTCCAAGTCTACAAGGGCTCGACGAATGTCATCAACAAGTACGGAGTCGATGAAGCGCACGGCTTCCCCGGTCTCTGGTCCGTTTCCGAAAACGGAGGAACCCCCTCCCAGGCGCTGTCCGAGGACCTGGACTCCTTCACGGTGGATTCGAGCGTCAGCCGGGTGGTGGCAGAGGGCGAATATATTCCCGACGGCGAAGCTCTGACCTCGACCTACGCGGCGCACTTCGACCGGCAGGGCAACGAGCGGTATGTGGACCTGGGGCAATTCAGCTGGAGTTCGGCGGGCAACTGGAATGACACCGAAACGCGGGTGGTCCTCTGGGCCGGCGCGAGCAGCACAGCGGGCGAGATCCTGGCGCTTGACCCCGACACCGGCGACCTCCTCGATCTTGGGTCAGGCCGCTTCCCCATGTATGCGCCGCTCTACCATACCCAGGTCTCCGTGCTCGAAGGGACCGTGGCGATGACCGACACGAACTATCAGAACGAAGTGCTTGTGAGCGCCGGCCAGACCGCCGTGGCCGACGACCTGGTGACCCATGGCCTGCCGCAGCCGGCGCAATCGATCCAGGGGCCTTACGTCACGAACACCATTCCCCCCGTCGGCTCGCTGGTGCCGGCCACGGGTTCGGTGGCCGTCGTGTTTCAGTTCACCCAGCCGGTGGCGACCAACTCGCTCAACGGACAGATGCTTTACGGTGTGAGCTGGCCGCTTGCCGAACCCGCCGGCAGCCAGCCCGACGCGCTTATCGAGGCCACCACGGAAGCGGCGTACACCCAGGAGGGCAGCGGCCGTTCCTTCCAGATGGCCATGAGCAACCTGGTCTCCTCCGGGGCTGGAACCTTCCGGTGGAATGCCGGACGCACCGAGCTGACCATCGTCCTCACCAATCGCTCGTCATTCCCGTTGGCGGGCGATAACCGCGTGCGCGCATCGCTTGAGCTTGGCGGCGTCTCCAACGATACGGGCCGGGTCCTGTCTTTCAGCCAGGCCGAGACGACTTTCCAGATGATTGACCTTCCAGGCACGAACGGGGCCTCGTTGCGCTCGGCCGCCATCGGAACGTCGCTATCCATTCCGGCCGGCGCGCTCAGCAAGGCGACGGCGATCGGGCTGGCCGGCGCGAGCGATGTGCCGTCGGGCACCGGTTCGCCGCTGGCCTCCAACTGGGGCAATGCGGGCGGCGTGGTGGTCGTCTCCCCGACCGGCACGGTGCTCGCCGTTGCCGCTACGCTTGTGCTGCCGGTGAAGGAGGGCACGCCCGGGGCGGCCATCTGGGCCTTTGACGGCACGTCGTGGACGAACATCGGCGGCGCTTACGATCCGGTGACCGAAACGATCAGCACAGGCATCCGGCGGCTCGGGACGTTCGGGGTGTTCTACCCGCAAGGCGCCGGCGCTTCACTTGTGCTCACCAAGGGAGCGTCGACGACGGCGGCGGCAACCAACCAGGCCGTGCAGTTTGCGATGCGGGTCTGGAACGGCGGGCGGGCCGCGGCCACGAACACGACGATCACGGACGTGCTTCCCGCCGGACTGAATTATGAGACCAACTCGGCCGAACCGCCGGCCGTATGGGCGCCGGCCACGCGCACGCTGTCGTGGAATGTCGGGGTGCTGCCGCCGGGCGAATCCCGGACCGTGATGATGAGCGCGAGCACGGCCGCCTCCCTCGCCTCCGGCGCAGCGGTGACCAACACGGCGACCGCCGTGGCGGACTTCACGCCCGCCACCAACAGCAACCCGGCGGTGGTTCAGATCGGCCCGCCCGTCACCGCCGTCCGCCGACTGGGCGCGGGCAGCACCAACAGCACGGCCGTCGCACAGATCGGGGCGCTGGGCGTGGGATACCGTCGCGCCATCCTCTCGATCACGACGGCTCAGACCCAGAACACGAACCTGCTTGATTTTGCGGATTTCGACGCCCAGGTCCGCGCGAACCAGACCAACGGCCTAAGAACCTATGGGGTCGTCAACGCCCGGCCGACCACCAACCAGTGGCCCGCCGCCCCCGCGTTCGCCGCCGCCTTTCGCGCCTGCGTCGAGCGCTACAACGGGGACGGCGTCGGCGACATGCCCGGACTGGTGCAACCGGTCCACGAGTGGGAGGTGTTCGACGCCTTCACGCCGGGCTCCAACCAGTGGGCCGGCTGCACGCTGGACATGTACGACTCCTACCTCGTCCTTGCCGGAGCGGTGGCCCACGCGACAGATCCGGCGGCAACGATCCTGCCGAGCGCCGTGGACGGAGCCCCGGCGGGGACCACCAACTACCTGCAACAGCTGCTCGCTTCAGACCCGGGGGTCCTTGACGCGATCGATGCCGTCAGCGTGCACGATCACCGCGAGGGAACGTCCTGTGCGCCGGCGGGCGGCCTGCCGGCCATCCAATACCTTGAGGCCCGCTCGCTGGCGGAGATGGCAGCGGGGATCGATCGCCCGGTCTGGCTGACGGCGGCGGACTTCACCGCCACCTACCAGGACATGCTGGCCAGCCGGGGCACCCCCTGCACCGAAGCCGAACAGGCGCAGTTCCTGGCGCGCGCGGTACCCTTCGCGCTGGCCGCGGGGATCGACCGGGTGTTCTATAACGAGGTCAACTGCAGCCCGTCAGATCCGCCCGCCCGGCAATGGGCCGCCCTGATCACCACCAACGGCAACCGCCGCATGGCCTACTACACCCTTCAAAAACTTGCCGGGCTGTTCGACGCCTGCACCTGGACGCGCCTGCAGTCGCCCGCCACCACCACGATCGCCGTCGAGCTGCTGACGACAAACCTGCAGACGGCACGCATCGTCTGGGACGTCTCCAACCGCTTGCAGGCCGTGACGCTTCCCATCGGCCCGGTCTCGCAGGCACGGGTAACCTCGCTGCTGCCAAAGACGTGGGACAACACGACCGCCGTGTGGGATGTGCGCACGAACACCGTGACCGGCGGGATGCTGACCCTGTCGGTCAGCGGAACGCCGGTCTGCGTGGAAGCCGTTGGGTACGTGGATCCTGACCTCGATGGCGACGGCATCCTTAATCCGCTCGATGCCGATGCCGACGCCGACGGGATGCCCGACGCGTGGGAGGCGAGCCATGGACTCAATCCATTCGTGAACGACGCCCTTCTGGACCCGGACAACGACGGGCTCTGCAACCTCGACGAGTACCTGTGCGGCACCGATCCGCAGCAGTCCGCCTCAACGCTGGGCCTTGAAGCCATGCAGAACAACGATACGGACGTGTGTCTGCAATGGGCCTCGAGCCCCGGGCAGATTTACCGGGTGGCCTGGAGCCGCGCGCTCGGCGGGGGATGGTCGAACACCTTGGACGGCGCCCTGTGCGCAACCGGAACCGTCACGACGTGGCATGACGCGGGGCCACCCCGGACTCCAACACATCCGCGGACGGAGACGAACCGTTTCTACCGCGTGCTGCTCGAGCCGGCACAGAACCGCAATTTCATTAACGCCGCAACCGCACAAGGTCTGTAAGGAGCCGCGGACGCCGGTTGAATGGATGCCGCGCCGCCTGGCGGAAGGCGTGGAAGTGGTGATGGTCAACGGCAAGGTCGCGCTGGAGAACCGCCAGATGAGCGGTTCATATGCCGGGAAAATGCTGGCGGGATAAGTTCGGACGAGATGTCCTGCCCCGGCCCAATCCCGACATTTGTTAAAGCTTAAATCAGGGGCTGGCCTGATGGGTCTTACTTGGAATCACCCAGTGGTTTATTACCAACCAATTCTATAGCAAAATCCTTCGTAACAATTCCGTCGTTCTCATTGAGCATAACAGTTCCGCGGAAGGTATAGTTACTCCCGATTTTCCCGGTTACAACAACCGACGCGGCATTTGTAGAGTCCAACTGGACGTTGGCGATGTGTGATTCCCGCCCAAAATTCAAAGGCTTGCCCATGTTAGAATAACCTATAGACAGGTTCCTGAGCCGCGCCGTCAGATTAAACAAAACAGGGAAATCACGGTGTTTACCTGCGGCCTGCATCGTTTTCATACGATGTATATATTTTCCCTTGTTGCCGGGCTGTTGCACCAATGGGTAAATCAGACAGGTGGGCTGCCTATCCCACATTTGCTGCACGAAGACCCACAAGATGTCTCCCGTCGGAGTCATGGCAAAGTCGAAACCACATTGGCCAAGGGTCTTGACCATGATTTCAGCGACAACAACGTTTGTATCCGATGCAGTTGCCCGCTCCTGCTGATAAATCTGAAGCAATCCGCGATCTGCATCTACCGCCGCCTTAAGCGTTGCCTGCTTTTCTCCGATCTGGACTTTTTTTGACACGACACCAGATACGCAAGCAGTTCCATCAGCCAAGAGGGTTGGGGCCGGAAGAAGCACCATCACCAAGATACCAAGCAAAATGCATTTCATTATGGCGTCTTCCTTTTAATACAGCAACCGCTTGGCTTGTGATTTAACACCAAATCCGGATGGCGGACAAGCGGATTGCGGCGGCGCGCCCCTAATGGCCCCATTATCGGGCCATTGGGGCTTCAAGTGTGCCGTGTATAGTGCATGAACTCTCATCAGAAAGAGCTCCGATTTTATAAGCGCCCCCGACCGGGCACACAGGCGTATTTTTGAGATACAGCGTCGGGCCGACAAGCGCGTTCATATCCGACGGAGCATCCGTTGCCGACGCCTTGTTTTCAAGGCCCCACTGTTCCTTGGCCGCTGAAATCTGACGCAGGTTGTTCATACACGCATTCAATTGGGCCTGTGAACGCGCCTTCACGAAGGACGGGATCGCTATGGCAGCCAACAGGCCGGTGACAGGGATGAGACAGGCACAGATGATCGCGGCAATCGCCCCTCCGGACATCCCGCGTTCGGGGGCCGACGAGACGGTCAGCGTGGCCCGCGGCGCGGTCGTGGCGCTTGTGCGGGCAAGCTGATTGACACTCGACTGCATCATCCCGATGAAGATCGGGGTGATCAGTGTATAGCTGAGCAGGAAGTTGATGTACGGGATGACCTGGAAGATGCAAGCCGTGGTCGCCAGACCACGGAGATTGCCGGGCGGCAGCCCATACAGTCCGCGCTGTTCGGCGACGCGCAGACACAGACGCCGGTAAGTAAAGAATATCCAGTACAAGTTGAAGAAAGGGATGAAGCAGAAGCCCACGGCCTTGCCTGCCGATGGATCATCCGCCCTGACGCGGCACATCTTCCCGTGCATCAAGTTCAGCCAAACCAGCGTGAATATGCCAAACGTCACGTAGTGCAGCAGGACCGCAACCGCGACGGGGAACGCCGTCAGCTGATGAGGAGACGCTGCCGCCCCTGTCGGACTGGCGAGGGGCGGAGGCGCGCCAGCCTTTTGAGCAAAGTTGAAAACGGTTCCGATTGACTGCCAGTCCGCCATCCCTTCGCACCAGCACAGGTCCGATGCGTTTAGCGTACCTGCCGCGATCTGTTGCCGAACAGCCTCCTCATCAATGGGGCCTGCCTGCTTTCCATCTTTCGCGATGTGGTAAGAACTCATCAGCCATTCCTCCTTTGCTGCCGAACATTGTATTATATGTCACGCATAGCAAATCTCAACCGCGTCCAAAATCGCGTGAAGCGTCAGACACGCCCCTGCTCGCTCGCAATTCAACACCAAATCCTGATGGCGAGCAAGGCGGAAGAGTATTAACTACGAAATACGCCAAAACCGCGAAAACGGAAATGGAAAGATCAACTACGGCTCAGTGGTTCGACACTTCACCAGGGTGAAGTGCGGACACGCTCACCACAGGCAGGGCGGGCCGGACGGTAAAGAGCTTCCTTCACCCGTGACACCCCGACCTCAAAGAGTCGGGGTCACGAGGATCGGGGCAGAGATGGACGGACACGGACCCGGCGCATTGAAACCGGCGCGGCCGCGCGGGTGAGGTGGGGCAAGAGGGCGGATGGGCTGTAGGTGAAGATCGGCGTTCGGAGACCGCCTCCCACATTCCGGGCCTCCCTGCGGGTTTATCCCGCAGGAGGAAAAAGCTTGCTTCACCCGCTTCGAAGTCGTCCGACCTGCCCTGCCTGCCTGCGGTGAGCGTGTCGAACCCGCACTGAGTACGGTCGAAGTACGCTTATCGAAGGGCGTCCCGTAATCCGTTTGCCCGCCATCCGGATTTGGAGGCGAACTCTCCGAGTGAGCCGTCCGGGGCTGAGCCGCCGCGGCGGACCCGGCCTGCATCTTTTTCAGGATTCTTACGCAAAAACAACCCTCGCACGGGGCGGTCCGGACTGTCTCCGCGGAGTTTGTCATCATGATTGCGTTCCCGCCGTTGTTCCGGTATTGTTTTCCCCTATGAAAGCCCATGAATGTACACCTTCATGCCGATTCCCACAGGAGGCTGCCCATGCCGCACGAAAAGCGATTTCCTATCAGTATGGGGAATCAACCATTTCCAAGCATTGGTGATTATTCATCGAATAGAACGGTGCGCCTTCGGAAATGTGAAGGCATCCGCTTCCGATGCCCATATTGTCGGCATGCCTTTCCGCCTCAGGTATCGGGATTGTGCCCATGCTGCGGGAAATTCATGTATGTTTCGACCAGGTTCTATGAAACTGAACGAGTGAGACGAGAGGAACGGTCGACCAGACAGACGGAAGCCGAACATAAAGGTGTGGCGCAATCTTTTATCACGTTTCTAAAAGAACGGCCCCGCTATTTCCCGGTGTTCGGGGTCATTTTGGCGCTCTTGATCATTGGTTCACTATTCTTGAAGCCAGAGAGCGCTCCTCTTCCACTTCGTCACGCTGATCCCATAGCTCGGGCTCGTGAAAACCTCGCTGTTTTGCGCACGGCGCTGGAGTTGTTCAAGGCCGACTGCGGCAAGTATCCAGCCGATGAGGAAGGACTTCCATCTCTTCTTCACGAGATCCCCATACGCGGCTGGAGAGGGCCATATATCGTCAGCCTCACCCGTGACCCATGGAGGAACCGCTTTCACTATGAACGCAAGGGCGATTCTTTTCTTCTCTGCTCCGCCGGACCGGACGGGAAGATTGGAACAGAGGATGACATCCTTGCGCCTTCGCCGGACACCAATATAGTACACGCTATTCTGGAAGACAAGGCAATGAGCCTGGATACCATGACTGTTAAAATTATTGGTTCGACAAATCTGTACGGAACCGGTGGCAGGATCGAAACGGGACAGAAGCCTTGAGATATCACGCTATGATCAATTCGCATTTTTGCCGTAGCGACAGCAGATCACAACCCTGAACCACAGCGGGGTGAGTTGCCAACTCACGCCGCAGCATAGAATCGGTGAACTTGGATATCTTCTGCGACAAAGGGATTCCCGAAAAGAATTGTGACACAAGACAGTCGTGACTGTTTCTTTACATGCTCATCAAGAAGATATTACGCAGCCCATTCTTGTAGCAGATGTCCAATACGTGGACCAGATCCTCGTGAAAGGAATCGTCGGTTGAAATCACCGTAACTGATATTGTTTTGTTGATTTCGGCCAGTTTCATCAACTGTTTATCCAAAATCGGGAGAGTCACTCTTCTGCCGTTGATGGAATATCCGCCTTTGAATACCGTGATCTTAAGCAAATCCTGAATTTGCTCGTCCGCGCTTTTCGCGCCCGCCGCCGGTCTCGAGACGTCCAGATTGGTCATGACAGCCAAAGGGTGAACCGTGATGATGAAGAACGACAGAAGCTGGAAAGCCACGTCAATCATGGCGGTCAAGTTGAGTTCACCCGCCCGAAAACTGCCACGTCTGCTTTTTCTGGCCATAGAACCTCGCCCAGTCTACGACTGTCCTTTTTCCTTAAGAGCGGAGAATTGGATGCGCCAGTTTCCGGCAGCCGTGCATGCGTCCATTGCTTTGCGTATGTCTGAGTGTTTGGCCCTGGCGTCTCCGCGAATGACAATGGGCACGTCCTGTTTGCATTCATTGTGTATCTTCACCATTACGGAGTACAGCAATGGCGCTGTCATGGGGGAGCCTCCGATGGAAATGCGTCCTTGCTTATCCACGTTAATGCAGACCTGCAGCGGATTCTTTTCTGCCGCCACGCGACCATGGGGAGCCATTGCCAAGTTGATTTTGGCGTCCACCGCATCATCCTGCATGTGCACAGTCGCCACAAAGAAGATGATCAACTGAAAGACCACGTCAATCATCGCGGTCAGGTTGCCGTTTAAATATTCGTCTTCGCGATTCCGTATCCGTATCCGCATACTATCACCTGTTTCGTCTGCAGCCCCGACAACACAATGCTTGCATGTGGGGCACCAGCAGGAGTTTATTCCAGGCTAGCTTTGAACGATTTCGACGTTTCTCAATTCCTTGACTAACGAGATGGTCATTGCCTCCATGAGGAGGATGAGACGCGTAGCCCTGTTCTTGAATATATAGAAGAAAATGGTCGATGGCACTGCGATACCGAGACCGATCGCCGTAGCCCATAGTCCATGAGAAATATTAAGCGCCAGCAGTGCCTGTTGGGCTGCGCCCGCTTCCTGAGTTCCCAGGGTGAAGAAAGCAAAGATCATGCCTTGAACAGTGCCGATCAGACCGAGCATGGGGGTTGCGTTGGATATGACGCTCAAGTAGGTGACTCTTTGAAGCACTTTCTCGTTTTCCATGTCTGCCGCCACGCTGATCATGTCCTGAATGACTTCAAACCCCTCCTCCGCGTTCGTGAATCCGGCCTTCAACACGTTGGCGAGCGGGCAGGGATTCTCGTCGCAGAAAGAGATCGCCTTGATAATATCCCCTTCCTGCATTGCCTGCCTGACATCATTGACCAGGGACTCCGGTATGATTAACTTTTCCCGAACGGTCAGAGACGAATCCACTACCAGCCACACAAAGATCATCAAACTGGCTAACAAACCGAGCCATATCAGTATGCCAAACCAGCCGGCCCGGGTCACGACGGTCATGAGATCCATCTTGGCAAGGGATTGCGGGTGGGCAGGAGCTGAAGCCGCTTCTTCCGAAGTGACCAGGTCGCCAGCCTTGTTATCCGCAGCCACGGCCGCCGGTTTTGCCCCGCCACCCGCTGCCTGGGCGCAAACACAACGAACACCGGCGAAGACGAGAAGAAAACTAACAAGACCTAGAATCGTAATTTTTTTCATGAGCAAATAATTTTCCTCCTTTGACGCATTAATATCTATACGCTTATTATTCCTTTAATTGTTTGAAGTCAATTTTTTTAAAACACTTTCCCGGAAAATTTTTCCCATTCTCCTTCTGCCTGTGTTATGCACAATGATTTCCAGAAAAAGACTGGAATCTTGTCTTGCCCACTTGGCAAGCCTTCCCTATCTTTGTTCCCCATGACTCCGTATGCCCACATCCGGATTTTACCCGTTCACGTGGCCAACAAAATCGCGGCTGGTGAAGTAGTTGAACGCCCCGCATCGGTTGTCAAAGAACTTGTCGAAAACAGCATTGATTCAGGCGCTTCGCAGGTGGATATTGAAATCACCGCAGGCGGGTCCAAACTGATTGCCGTTAGAGACAACGGTTCGGGGCGGATCAGGCAGCGGATGGACGGGTCGCACACAGGAGGGCGTGTCCCTGCCCAATCCCGCATCTGCCAAAGCTTAAAAGGATCTGTTTTTAATTGATCACGCCAGCGGCTTGTCCGAAACCTCCGGCGAGTGGCGCACAATCCGGCCCTCGATCATATAAATCAAATCCTCGGCAATGTTGGTGGCATGGTCGGCAATCCGCTCCAGATGGCGCGCAATGTTGATCACCTGCAGCAGCCCATCCACCAAGCCGGGGTCCTGGACCAATTTCTCCTCCGCATGCATGGATATACCACGGTTGATCTGATCAATCTCGGCATCCGCCAGACACACCGCCCGCGCAGCATCCGCATCAAGGCTGACGAAGGCATCCAGCACTTTTTTCAGCATGGCCTGCGCCTTTTCCGCCATCTCACCGATCCGGAAAGACGTTTCAACCGGCGGCTGCGTGAACAGCTGCGTGCCCCGCTCGGCGATGTGAACCGCCAAGTCGCCAATGCGCTCCAGGTCCTGGTTGATCTTGAGCACGGAAATCACGTACCGCAGATCCGCCGCCACAGGCTGATGCAGCGCCAGAATCTTGAGGCACTCCTCCTCCACATTCACTTCCAGGACATCCGCCTGAGCCTCGCGCCGGATCACCTGCGCAGCCAGGGCCGTGTCCCGCTCTTCAATCGCGCGCACCGCCATGCGCACTTCCGTCTCGACCACCGCACCCAATGACAACAACTGCCGTTTCAACCTTTCAATATCCCGCTGAAAATGGACTCTCATGACAATCTCCACTTGCTTGTTTTGTTCAACCGAACCGGCCCGTGATGTAATCTTCCGTCTGCTTTTCCCGCGGCTTGGTGAAAATCTCACGGGTCACCCCGAATTCAACCAAGTTTCCCTCATACATGAAGGCCGTGTGGTCCGAAACACGCGCCGCCTGCTGCATATTGTGCGTCACAATGATGATCGTGTAGCGGCCGCGCAGCTCATCAACCAGGTCCTCGATGCGCAGCGTGGCCCGTGGATCGAGCGCGGAGGTCGGCTCATCCATCAGCAGCACATCCGGATTCACCGCCAGGGCGCGCGCGATGCACAGCCGCTGCTGCTGCCCGCCGGAAAGCCCCAGCGCGTTTTCATTGAGCCGGTCCTTCACCTCGTCCCACAGCGCCGCGTTGACCAGGCTGCGCTCCACAATCTCCGCCAATGTGCCGGCATCCGGCCGGTGATGCAGGCGCGGCCCATACGCCACATTGTCAAACACGGTTTTCGGGAAGGGATTGGGCTTCTGGAACACCATGCCGATGCGGCGGCGCAATGTCACCACATCCACATCCGGGCTGTACACATCATGGCCGCCGAACGACAGCCGCCCCTCCCGGCCGCATCCGGGCACCAGATCGTTCATCCGGTTGATGGCGCGCAGGAAGGTGCTCTTGCCGCAGCCGCTGGGCCCGATGATGGCGGTCACGCGGGCCACCGGTATTTTCAGGTTCACCTGTTTCACCGCCTGGTTCCTGCGGTAGAAAACCGAAAAATCAGAGGCCGCGACCTCGACCGAGGCCGCATCCACCTGGACGGGCGCAACCGCCTGCGGCTCCGCCAGCGCCCCGCCGACACGCACCCCCGCCGCCGGACCCGCCGCTTCGGAAACCGCAACGCTGTTCCCGATCTGATTCCACATCCCGGATATGATATCCGCCACACGCATGGCATCCCTCCTTATGACCGCAACCGCCGGGCGATCCGCGCCCGGATAATAATGGCCGCCAGATTCAACATCAGCACCAGCACCACGAGCACCAGCACCAGCCCGTACTGGACATGCCGGATCTCGTCCACCGCCTCATGTTCCGTCGCCAGGTTATAAATGTTCCACGACAACGCCGGGGTGGGCTGGGAAAAGGCCTGCCACAAGGACAGGGGCTTGCCGACGCTCACCGCCGCGGTGAACACGATGGGCGCGGTTTCGCCGGCCGCCCGGCCCATGCTGATCACAATGCCCGTCAGGATGCCCGGCAGGGCCGCCGGCATGACCACCGACCAGACCGTGCGCCAGCGGCTGCCTCCCAGGCTGAGCGCGGCCTCCTTATAGGTGTGCGGGACCGCGCGCAAAGCCTCCTCCGCGGCGCGGATCACGGTGGGCAGGATCATCAGCGCCAGCGTCAGGGAGCCGGCCAGCACGCTTTTGGAATTTGACACTTTCATGGTGTTGATGAAGAACGCCAGCCCGAACAGGCCGAACACGATGCTGGGGACGCCGGCCAGGGTGCTGATGCAGGTGCGCAGCAGGCCGACCATCTTGTTTTCCATCGCAAATTCCGCAAGATAAACCGCCGCAATCAAACCCATGGGCACCGCAAAAAGCAGGGCCCCGACCGTCAAATAGATGGTGCCCAGCAACTCGGGCCAGATGCCGCCGAAGAAATGCGAGTCATACGACTCATCCGTGATGAACTGCCAATACACGGTCCGGCGCGGCAGCAGCATCCGCCCGGCGTTCTGCTCCAGATAGGCAAACATCGGCTCCAGCGAAGTTCCCGCAAAATCAGCGGCGCGCGGCTTCATCACCTTGACCCCGCCCTGCCGCGGGTTGGAATAATCCCACTCCTCGCGGTACAGCACCCCGGCCAGCTTGATGCGCGCACGGTCCCAGCGGGTCTGCCCGTACTGGTCGCGCATCATCATCGGCCGCACGCTGCCCGGAGCCGGGCCGAGAAGCTTATGCACCGCCTCCTTCAGCTCACGGACCGGCTTGGCGTAGCTGCGGCGCAGCCCGTCATCCGCCGCCAACTGCGCATCGAACCCGGCGAGCCAGCGGTAGACGGGTTCGCGCGCGGCCTGCGCCTGCGCGATCTCGGCCTCCACCGCCGCGCGGTCGCCCCGCTCGAATTTTTCCAGCATCACACGCCGGTGCTCGACCGTGGCGGTGAAGAAGATGGCGCCACACCCGCGCACCAGCATGGGCGCAAGCAGGACGACCAGCGCCAGGGACAGGAGGACAATCGCCAGCACCCCGGAGCCGGTGAATGCGCGGTCCAACAATTTACGTGTTTCCAGCCGCATGGGTCATCCTCCCATCCGTTTGCGCGCACGCCAGATGATCCATTCGCTCGCCAGGTTGCTGACAAACGCGAAAACCAGCAGGCAGAGCGCCATGGCGAAAAGCACATGGAAGCGCGCGGACCCGGTCACCTGGTCCGCCTCGCCCATATCGCCGGCGATGGTGGCGGTCAGCGTGCGGACAGGCTGGGTGAGGTTGTACCATGGGTGCGGGATCTGCGAGGCATTGCCCGAGGCCATCCACACCACCATGGTCTCGCCAATGGCGCGCATCACGCCCAGGATCACGGCGGCAAGGATGCCGCTGCGGGCGGCGGGCAAGACCACCTTCACCAGGGTTTCCGCGCGCGTCGCGCCCATCGCATAGCTGCCTTCACGCAGCTCGCGGCCGGCCGCCTGCAACGCATCCTCGGAAACGCTGACAATGGTCGGCAAGGCCATGATGCCCAGAATCAGCGCCACGTTCAGGGCATTGGTGCCGCTGGACATCTGGACGGCATACAGCGCCTTGCCAAGCAGGAAAAGGCCGAACAGGGCGGCCGCCAGCAGCGCCAGCCGCAACACACGCCGCACATATACACGCACAGCCTGCGGCAATCTATCCGTCGTGACATCGCTCAACACCGCGGTGGCCAGCACGGCGACCGGCACCCCGATCAGCCCGACCGCCACGGCCATCATGGGGCCGCCCCGCTGCTGCAGCAGCGGCGCCAGCACCACCAGCGCGAAAAACCCGTACGCCACGGAAGGGATGGCGGCCAGTATTTCCACCACCGGCTTGACCACCTGCCGCAGGCTGAACGGCAGGACGTCGCTCAGGCAGATGGCGGCGGACACCCCCAGCGGCACCGCCACCAGCGCGGCGCCCAAGGTGACCAGCCCGCTGCCGACAAAAATGGCCAGCGCGCCATACTCGGCGTTTCCGGCCGACGGATACCAGCGCACGCTGGTGAAAAACTCGTGAAAGCCCTGGGCGCGGAAAAACGGCCATGCGTCCCGGGTGATGAAATAAAAGATGAACAGCACGGCCAGCACGGAAAGCGACGCCACCAGGAAAAGCAGCGATTGCCCCACAGCGGCGGCGACCGTCTGCCAGCGCTGCGCCTGGCGGCTGAGCAGCAAAGAAGGCCTTTCACGCTGCGCTTGTGCCATGGCATCCATCCGACCCCGCCCTCCTATAAACAAAACCCCGGTGGCGACTCAGAGACACCACCAGGGTTTTCACATGCAACATTCCCCAAGTTATTTCATGGGAACAAAGCCCACTTCCTCGACAATCCGCATCCCTTCCGGTGTCCTGGAAAGGTTCACGAAATCGGCGAGCGGCGTTCCTTCCTGCGGGCGTCCGTTGGTGTACATGTAGAGCGGGCGCGCGATGGGATAGGTCTTTTTCAGCACCGTTTCCTGCGTCGCCATGACGCCATTGACGGGCACCGGCTTGACCCCCTCGGTGAAGGCCATGCCGACATATCCGATGGCCGAGGCCGTGCTCATCACCCGCTGCCGTATGGCGCCGTTGCTGCCGACATACTCGACCTGACCGCCGATCTTCTCCTTGTTCATGACCATGGTCTCGAACGTCTCATAGGTGCCGCTGTTGGTCTCGCGGCTGATCGCCACGACCGGCTGGTCGGGACCGCCCAGCTGCTTCCAGTTTGTGATCCGCCCGACAAAGATGTCACGGATCTGCTCCAGCGTCAGCTGGCTGACCGGGTTGGCGTGATTCACAATGATCACGATGCCATCCATGGCCACCACATGTTCGATCGGCAATATGCCCGCATCCTGGGCGCCCTTGCGCTCGGAGTTCTTCATGGCCCGCGACATGGTCGCCACATCGCACGCCGCGTTGATCAGGCTCTTGGCACCGTTGCCGCTGCCGGATTCACTGACGGTGATGTTCACGCCCGGATGCTTGCCCATATAGTACTCGGCAAACGCCTTGGCGATCGGACCCACGGTTGTCGACCCGTCCACCACGATGCTGTTCGCACCGCCCGCCAGACACATCCCGGCCACGCCCATTCCCGACATCAGCACCGCCACCGCTTGTTTTATCGCTTTCATCTGTCATACTCCTTCTTTGGTTTATTTTCCATCCAGCTTCAGTCATCCCACGGATGTCTTTGATCGCTGCAGGGGGCGAAGAAATCCTGGTCATTATCCTGGTAATCCGCCGGGCGCACGCGATCCAGCTCACCGTCCCGGACCATGCGTTCAAGCGCCACGCGGACTACTTTTTCATCCATTTTCAGGCGTCGGCAAAGATCACGGATCGGCAGCCCATGGCTGCCCGCCAGCGCACGCCGGATCCGACCGTCCAGCCGTGCACCATCCTGACCCGCCTGCACCTTGTCAATCGCACCTGCATTCACAATCCACCCGAGACCTTTCTAGAAGCTTGCAATCAGATCCAACTGCATCCGGTCGTAATCCTTCGTCGCGGCGGTAAGACCTTTTTGATCAAGGAAATAGCTGGCGCCGATCTGGAGGTTCTTCTGGATCTGGTATTTGGCCACAAACTTGCTGCCCTTGCCATCCGTGCCGCCACCCCACCGGTCGGAGTCGGTCAACGCGCCCACCGTGGCATCTTTCTGCAGCTCCGCGTAGCTATAGCCCAGTTCCCAAGTCTTCGGATTCTTGGCCTTGCCGAGCGAAGCGCCAAACATATGGCCCTGGTCATAGTTGGACGCATCGCCGTTGCTCAGCTCCTGCGCGAAAAACGCAAGGGGCAACCCGCAAACCCACAGATCCAGCTGCGCAAAGTAAACCACCGGCGTGAAATCCGCCGCCCAGGCCTTGTTGGTCGTGCCGCCGGCAACGGTTCCCTTGACCGTGCTGTTGCCATAACTGTTGTTCTTGGCCTCCCAATCGACCACATCCGCGCCTTTGAAGTTGTTGAACCCGTAGTAGCTTGCGCCCACGGTGAGGGCAACTTCCGGCACGAACTGGTATTTGGCCCCCGCCTGCCCGGCATAGATCGTCAGGTCTTCCTTGTCCGCGCGCTCCAGATACCACAGATAGGCGCCGTTGGCGAAAAGCGTCAGGTCTTCATTGCCCGTCTGTCCTTTCACCGCCACACCTTCCGGCCGCGCATCCGCATCCCAGACCAGATCATCCTGCATGGTCGTAAACGGAATATTCATCTTGCCGGCTATGGCGTGTGCTTCCGTCGGGCCGTCCTCCACCAAGGTGTAATCAAAATAAGCCATGTCCAGCTTCATGTCCTTTTTGCCGAATCCATCACCCAGCGTCTGGTTGCCGGAAATCGGATCCGACTGGCCGGTGGAAAACGCAACCCCGGCTTTCAGCTGATCGTTGCACTTGGCCTCCGCGCCAAGCCGCGCACGGACACGGTCACGCTGCCGCGTGTAGGTCTCCTTGCCGGCATTGAGTTTCGAGTCGTCATTGATGCTCTCGTACCGGTACCGGACATCGCCCTTAAATGTGATCGAGTCCACCCAGCTTTTGGGCGCCACAACATTCGTCTGAGCCATACCGCTCACACCCACCCCCGCCACCAGCACCGCACCCACGACCTGTCTGAGTTGTTTCATACCGCTCCTTTCGTTTGTTCCACTCTGGTTCACACTTTCCCCGCTGTTCATGGGAACAGTAGACACAATGGCGGTTAGACGAATATAAGCGGATTGTTAGAAATATGTTAAGAGCCTATCCGAAAACCCACCGGGCCATGACACCGCGGGCTCCGTCCTGTCCGAAAGGTGCGCACCAGGATCGCCCCTCCCACATTGCAGCCTCGTCTTCGCCGCAGAGGCTACGCCGGGCGCAGCAGGCACATAGCGCCTGCTGTACTCGGAAAGAGTACAGCGGGGGCTATGTACCCGCTGTTGCATGAAGGTAGGGGGCCAATACCCGCGCAGCGGACGGACGGCTCGGCAGGGATGCCTCGCCCCACCCCAGATAAGAGCAACCCCGTTGATTTTAAGAAGGTAGGGCGAAGTCTCCGACTGAGCCGTTCTGCCCACGCCGGGCGGCGTTATCTGTCGGGGGGAAAGACCACCTTGGGTATTCCCGCCCGAACAGCCGCCTTGCCCGACGCGAAAACTCAGGCCATCATGGTCCCAATGAGTTTTCGGATAGGCTCTAAGCAAGCGGGGGGGCGGCAAGCCGCCGGATCACGCGCGCGGCAGGCGGATGATGAAGACGCTGCCCCGGCCAAGCGTGCTTTCCACGGCCACGCTGCCGTGATGCGCCAGCGCAATATGCCTGACAATCGAGAGGCCGAGGCCGGTACCGCCCAGCGTCCGGCTGCGCACCCGGTCCACACGGTAAAAGCGCTCGAAAAGGCGGGACAGATGTTTTTTCTCAATTCCCGGACCGTCATCCGCCACGCGGATTTCAATCTCTTCACCCCGCGCCCGTGCCATCACGCAGACATGCGCGCCGTCCGGACTATACTTGACCGCATTATCAATCAGGTTGCCGACCGCCTGCTCCAGCAATTCCGCATTCAGGGCGGCGGTGCATTCCTTTGGACATTCCAGCACCATGGCAATCCCGCGGGCGGCGGCTGTTTTTGAAAAAGTCTGGACGGCCCGCTCCAGCACATCACGGACCGGGCCCGGCGCCAGCACCACCTGGTCATGCTCCGCATCGTGCTCGATCCGCGAAAGGCTGAGGAGATCCTCGACAATCATGCCCAGCCGCTCAACCTGCCGCTCCATCATGTCCAGGAACCTGCGCGTATCATAGGCGCTGCGGCAGGCGTCGCCCGACAGCGTTTCCATGCAGCCTTTGATGGCCGTGATGGGCGTCTTGAGCTCATGCGAAACATTGGCCACAAAATCACGCCGCATCAGCTCCAGCCGTTTGAGGCGCGTCACATCGCTGAGCACCACCAGCGTGCCCATCTTCTCGCCCGCCGCACCCGCCAGCAGGGTGCCGTGCAGCTGCAAAATGCGCTCCTCCCCGCCGTAGATCACGATTTCCGCCTCCGCGCGGCCGCTCGACGCCAGGATGGCGCTGACAAACTGCTGCAGCTCGGGATGACGCACCACCTCCTGCAGCCCCCTGCCACGCGCCTGATCGGGCCGCACGTCCAGCCAGCGAGCCAGCGCATCATTCATATGGAGGATGCGCTCCTCCTGATCCACCGCGAGCACGCCTTCCGCCATGCTGGAAAAAACCGCCTGCTGCTCATTGGCCTGCCGCACAATCGTCTGCATGCGGGCATCCAGCTCAACCGCCATCTGGTTCAATGTGCGGGCGAGGACACCAAACTCACCGTCATCCGTCACCGCCAGCCGCGAGCCCATATCCCCCCGCGACAGCTGTTCGGCCACCCGGCGCATGGCCGCCAGCGGGCGGCTGATGCGCCGCGAAAGGTAGAACGCCACCACGGCAAAGATTGCCGCCGCCGCAAGCCCGCCAAACAGCACATGGCGATAAACCGCACGCAGCGCCTCATTGATCGTCGCCAGCGGACGCGACGCCCGCACGACCGCCGCCACATTCGTCCCCTGCATGACGGGAACGGCCAGATACATGAAGCGGCGGCGCAAGGTGTCGCTGAACCGCACCGACTGACCGGCCTGACCGGCCAGAGCGACGGCAATTTCCGGGCGGTTGCGGTGGTTTTCCATATTGGCCGCGACGGCCTCCGAATCGCCCAGCACCCGGCCATCCGGCGCTATGATCGTGATCCGCGACTGTGTCGCCGCGCCCATATCCCTGCAAAAACGCCCGATGGCCGCCGCATCCTTATCATCGCCGGGGAAATGCTCCATTTCCCCGGCGATGATGCGCGCATGCGCCCCCAACTCCGCGGCCACCTGCGCCTGGTGGAACTGATGCACGGAACGCCCCGCATACCATGCCGACGCGCCAAGCACCAGCAGCGCGCTGGTCAAAAAATACAAGTATATGCGCCACCTCAAACGCATGCCGCCCGTCCTATTCCTTGAACCGGTAGCCCACGCCCCGGACCGTTTCGATATAATCCGCCCGCGCCCCCAGCTTTTTGCGCAGCCCGACAATCTGCACGTCCACCGCACGGTCCGTCACCGGATAATCCTCGCCGCGCACCGCATCCACAATCTGCTCGCGGGTCATGACCCAGCCCGGCCGGCCGGCCAGCAGATGCAGCATGCGGAACTCCGAAAACGTCAGCTCAACCGCCTTGCCCTTGAGCAGAGCCTCATGGCGGCCGGGATTGATGACCAGATCATGGATGCGGATGACGGCATCCTTCTGCGCCGGCGGTTCCCTGCGCCGCCGCAGCACGGTGCGCAAGCGTGCGACCAGAACCTTGATGCTGAACGGCTTGGCGATATAGTCATCCGCGCCCATCTCCAGCCCGGTCACCACATCGGATTCCTCGCCCTTGGCGGACACGATGATGATGGAAATCCGCGATGTTTTCTGGTCTTTCTTCAGGGCGCGGCACACATCCAGACCGCCCATGCCGGGAAGCATCAGGTCAAGCAGGACCACATCCGGCAGCTTGGTTTGCGCCAGCACCAGGCCTTTCTGGCCATCGGCCGCCGTGATGACTTTATACCCTTCGCGCGTCAAATTGAAGGTGATGACTTCGGCGATATCCGATTCATCCTCGACAATCAATATCGTTTCACCCGCCATGGATCAGCTCCCTTCGCCACGCCACGTCCGCCTACCGTAACCATCCTGCTAATTTATGGTAAGGATAATACAAGACCACCTTGGTCTGTGAAACATATTCCGTGTTAGATTTTGGTTAGTCCAACGGGCTGATTGCCGGTTGCCGACGGCGTGCCTCCAATGGCCCGGATGGCGGACGGCTATTAGAAAACCACCCGCTGATTACACCAATGAACACGGATGGAAGACGGGGGAAGTTTAACTACGAAATTCGCGAAAAGCGCAAAAGGGGAAAGGAAAGAGGCCTTTCCCGCAAAGGCGTTGTTTTCAGGGCTGGCCTGTTTATTTTACCGCTGGATTGCCCGGATGGCGGCGGCGCGCTGCACCAGCGGGGCGGCTTCCTGTTCATGGACAAATTTCCGATAAAGCGACACCATATCCTCAAGGATCACGGCCACATCCGGATGGTCGGACCCGAGGGCCTTTTCCTTAATCGCCAAAGCGCGCTGGTAGAGCGGCTCAGCCAGCTCGCGTTGACACAGTTCGCTGTACAGGCCGGCAAGGTCGTGCAGGCTCGCGCCCACATCGGGGTGATCCGGGCCGAGGGTTTTTTCCCGGATCGCCAGGGCGCGTTGGTAGGATGCCGCCGCCTGCGAGTACTGCCCGAAGAGCATTTCCGTCCTGGCGCGATTGTTCAGACGCGCGACATCCTCGCCATCATCCGAACCCGCCGAACTTCCAAATATTTTATTGAACCATTTCATGATGTTTCTGCCCAACCGTATTATCCGAACGAACTCAATCCGGTTGTTTTCATACCCCCACGATAAAGGCAAGGAACCGGGAAGGCCTAATTAAAATCTCATGAGACCGGGTTAAAAAAGTGTAAAAATGATCCGGACATAAGGAAGGGAAAATGTGCGCCCATGAAACCCGCGGATGAACTTGCCGCCCCGGCCACAAAGGCGGCGGCGGGGACGGACACGGACGAAGTGGACGGGCACAGACCCGGCGTCGCCAATGGCTATGCCGGACACGATGCAGGGCAAGGCGGATTACGGGGGGGATGGGCGGTAAAGAGCTTCCTTCACCCGTGACACAAGGTCACGGGGATCGGGGCGGTGTTGAACCGGGTAAAAATGGTGGCGAGACTCGGAATCGAACCGAGGACACGAGGATTTTCAGTCCTCTGCTCTACCAGCTGAGCTATCTCGCCATGAAAAATAATGCGGGGTTACCTTACCTGCGCCCCTGCCGGGAATCAATATTTATTTATGATTTTTCCGAATTCCGAGGGCGCGGATTCTTTAAATTCACATCGAGGAACGCATCCGCCGCGCTGCAGATTTTCCGAAGCCCCAACGGCTCGTCCGGAGGATTCGCCCTACCCACGGAATCCAAGACCTCACCTTTGGAAAAAGCAACGGGGCGATCCCCTTAACCGGAGACCGCCCCATTTTATTATTTCCAAACAAAGAGGCGCTCAGCGCAGCTCGTACGCGCCCATATCCGGGGCGGCGCCGAGGATGCGGCCGTCGGTGATGCCCGGCACCGGGGTGCCGGCATCCACGCACGGGCTGCCGTCCGCCAGGCGGAAATTGCCCGCATGAAGGGGCTCCACCAGCTTGGGATCGGCGCTGACGCCATGCCTGAGCCAGCGCAGCCTTTTCTGGACGTCCTGCAGCGTGTCATACCGGGTGTGATAGCCCATCAGGACCAGCGGCGCGTTGGTGTCGGACACATACAGGTCGTCATAGTCGAAGTCCATCGGGCACGGCGGGCTCTCCCAGGTCTCAAAGCCCATGGCGTTGCCGCACCAGATGTTGTTGCGGAAGGTGAGCTTCGACCAGACCGCGCGCTTGACCAGCATGGCGCGGCTTTTCGGGTCCGCGGTCCAGGCGGTGTTGTTATAAAAGAAGACCTGACCGGACCCCACTTCCAACTCATAACCGCCGTTGGTCTTGAAGGGGTAGCCGGCGTTCTCCTCCTTCATGGCGGAGCGCACCATGCCGCAGTTGGCGATGACGTTGTACACGATGAACGTCGGGCCATCGAGCGCCGCCGCCAGCGACACGCCGGAGAGCGAACGGCTCATGTAATTCTCGAACACGCGCACATTGCGCGCGTAGCCATCAACCTCCATGAGGTCGTCCAGGCAGACGTCGATGTGGTTGTGGTAGAAGTCGGTCTCATTGCTGCGCGCCGTGTCCTCGGTCCAGGGCGTGAGATGCGCGCCGTCGAAGTAACCCTCGATCGTGTTGCGGCGGAAGACCAGCCCGCGGCCGGAATATTTGCCGTCCACAATCACGGCGCCGGTCTCAAAGGCCCCGATCGAACCGCCCAGCTTCAGCATGGCGAACGGGAACCAGCCGGTCACATCCATGAAGCGGCAGTCCTGGATGGTGACCCGGTCGCTGTTGCGCTTGACGCCGACGCCGGAATCGCAGAACTCCACATTGCAGTTCTGGACCAGGATGTCGGAGGCGCTGCTCAGGAACATGGCGCCCGCATAGTCCACATTGCCGTTGTAGCGCATGGTCAGGCCGTCCACCATGATGTCATGGCGGTTCTCCATCAGGATGCCCTTGGCCAGCCGGGAGATGTGCACCTTATATTTTTCGATGGGGCCCGGGGTCGCCAGGTAAATGTCTTTGCCGTCGCAATAGGAGGCGCCGGAGAGGTCGAGCTCGGCAAACGGCGTGTATTCGGGCACGTCATCGGCCCATCTTTTGACCGCGCGCCGCTTGAGCTCCTGCAGCGTGTGCAGCGGCATCAAGCGGACCCGCAGGCCGGTCTGACGGTCCTCCAGCACGGCGCAGGTGGTGGCGGGATAGGTGAAGGGGTGCACATAGAGCCCGTCGGGCGTCTTTTTCCACACCGCGCTGTCCGTCAACGAGGGATCGGAGCCGTCCAGGACCACATTCCGGCCGGGCACGGCGCGCAGCACGATCGGCCGGCCGGAAGCCCCGTTGCTCTCGAAGGCCAGATTGCCTTCATAATACACGCCGCCATCCACCCAGATGGTCATGCCGGCCGCCGCGTTGGTGACTGCGTGCTCAATGGTGCGGAAAGGCTGTTCCTTCGTGCCGGGGTTGGCATCATTGCCGGTGGTGGCCACATAGACATTCTGATCGGTCGCCGGGATGACCGGCTCCCTGCGCGTGCGGCCCTCGCCGTACCAGGTCGCGCGGATGGTGTTCTGCCGGTCAATCACCACCACCTTGACCTGATACAGGCTGTCGGGCTGGAGCCAAAAGAGACTGGTGGCAAACCACGCATAGTCGCGCACCTGCACCAGATCCTGCATGGGCTTCCACACGCCGTTCTCGTTCAGGTAACATTTCATCTGCCAGACCTGGCCGCCGGTCAGGCCCTGCGGGATGTCGGCAATCACGCCGGCCGTGTGGTAATTGCCGTACACCTCGACATGCTTGTCGGCGGGCGCCTTGTAGTCCGGCGGGATGAGCGTGGACGCAGGCACCGAATAGGTTGACTGCGGCAAGGCCGTGGGGTCCACGGGTGCAAGCGGTTTCACCGGCGCCACCGCCGGCTGCGTGGTGGTCGTCGTCGTCGGGAGAGGCACAGGTTTCACGGGCCGCTGAACGGGCTTGCCGCAGCCTGCCAACATCACAACCACCGCCACCAGCCATACGGTCGACCGCACGATTTGTGTATTCCGTTTCATGATCCTGCCACTCCTTATGTTAAGCCCCCGCCATTATTCCCGCAAAACATTCCATTATCTCAGCGCAGCTCGTATGCGCCCATATCCGGGGCGACGCCCAGGATGCGGCCGTCGGTGATGCCCGGCACCGGGGTGCCGGCGTCCACGCAAGGGCTGCCGTCCGCCAGACGGAAATTGCCCGTATGCAGGGGCTCCACCAGTTTCGGATCCGCGCTGATGCCGTGCTTGAGATAGCCCAGCCTTGCCTGAATGTCCCCCAGCGTGTCATAGCGTGTATGGTACGCAAACAGAGCCAACGGCGCATTGGCGCCGGACACATACAGATCATCATAGTCAAAGTCCACCGGCGAAAGCGGCATGCGCCAGCTCTCAAAGCCCATGGCATTGCCGCACCAGATGTTATTGCGGAAGGTGATCTTCTCCCAAACCGCATACTTGACCAGCATGGCGCTGCCCTTCGGGTCCGCGCTCCAGGCGGTGTTGTTATAAAAGAAAACCTGCCCGGAGCCCACTTCCGCCTCAGGCCCGCCGTTGGTCTTGAAGGGGTAGCCGGCGTTCTCCTCCTTCGTGGCGGAGCGCACCATGCCGCAATTGGCAATGACATTATAAACAATGAACGTCGGGCCATCGAGCGCCGTCGCCAGCGAGATGCCGGAGAGCGAGCGGTTCATGTAATTTTCAAATATGCGCACGTTGCGCGCGTAGCCGTCCGTCTCGATGAAATCGTCCAGGCAGACATCAATGTAGTTGTGGTAGAAGTCGATCTCATTGCTGCGCGCGTCATCCTCGGTCCAAGGGCACAGGTGCACGCCGTCAAAGTAGCCTTCGATCCGGTTGCGACGAAAAACCAGCCCGCGGCCGGAGAACTTGCCATCCACAATCACGGCGCCGGTCTCATAGGAAACCAGCACCCCGCCCGTCTTGATCACGCCGAACGGGAACCAGCCGGTCACATCCATGAAGCGGCAGTCCTGGATGGTGACCCGGTCGCTGTTCTTCTTGACCCCGATGCCCGAGTCGCAGAACTCGACCAGGCAGTTCTGGATCAGGATATCGGAGGCACTGTACAGGAACATGGCCCCCGGATAATCCACGGTGCCGTTATAACGGAACGTGAGCCCGTCCACCATGATGTCATGGCGGTTCTCCAGGTCAATCCCCTTGGACCTGATGGAGACATGGACCTTGTACTTCTCGATGGGGCCAGGAGCCGCCAGGTAAATATTTTTGCCATCGCAATAGGTGCCGCCGGATAAATCAAATTTTGAAAAGGGCGTGTAGTCAGGCGCTTCATCGTACCACTTCTTGATCGCCCGCCGCCTGAGCTCATCCAGCGTATGCACGGGCATCAGCCGGACCCTCAGGCCGGTCTGCCGGTCCTCCAGCACAATGCACGTGGCATCAGGATAAGGGAAGGCATGCATATAGAGCCCGTTGACCGTCTTTTTCCACACCGAACTGTCCGTCAATCCCGGATCGGATCCGTCCAGGACCACATCCCGGCCGGGAACCGCGCGCAGCACGATCGGACGACCCGGGGCCCCGCTGTGCTCGAACATCAGGGTGCCTTCATAATACACGCCGCCATCCACCCAGATGGTCATGCCGGCCGCCGCGTTGGTGACCGCATGCCCAATGGTGCGGAACGGCTGCTCCCTGGTGCCGGGGTTGGCGTCATTGCCGGTGGCGGCCACATAGACGTTCCTGTCGGTCGCCGGGATGGAGGGGTCCTTGCGCGTGCGACCCTCGCCGTACCAGGTCGCGCGGATCCGGTTCTGCCGGTCGATCACCACCACCTTGACCTGATAGAGGCTGTCAGGCTTGAGCCAGAAGAGGCTGGTGGCAAACCACGCATAGTCCCGCACCTGCACCAGGCCCTGCATGGGCTTCCAGACGCCGTCCTCATTCAGGAAACACTGCATCTGCCAGACCTGGCTGCCGGTCATGCCGGCCGGAATGTCGGCAATCACGCCCGCAGTGTCAAAATTGCCAAAGACCTCCACATGCTTGTCGGCGGGCGCCTTGTAGTCCGGCGGCATGACCGTGGACGGGGACACCTTGTAGGTAGACATCGGCAACGCCTTGGGATCCACAGGCGCAGGCGGGTTCACCGGAACCACGGGGGGGGTCACCGGCACGACAGGCGGCGCCACCACCGGCTGCGTGGTCGTCGTCGTCGCCGGGGGAGGCACAGGTTTCACAGGCCACTGAACGGGCTTGCCGCAGCCCGCCAGCATCACGACCACCGCCACCAGCCATACTGTTGACCGCGCGATTTGTGTGTTTCGTCTCATTTGCCTGCCGCTCCTTATGTTATGCACGAACCCGTTTAGCCCGAAAATAAACCGATATATTGGCGCACTCCACGGCGGGTTGCCAGCGAAAATGACGGGTTTCTGCATATTCAGGGATAAGGGTTTAATGGTTTAAGGGTTTGAGGGTTCAGGGTTAAGAAGTCGGAGTTAAGAGTTCAATGGTTCGGGGGTTCATGGGTGCGATACAGAAGATTGACCACGGATAAGACGGATTACACGGATGGGAGGTTAGCGGAACGGCTCGCTGGTTCGACACTTCACCAGGGTGAAGTGCGGACACGCTCACCACAGGCCGGAGAGTTCGCCCTTCTACCAAAGCCGCACCTTTGGGGAAAAGCAACGGGGCGATACTGGCCAGACCGGGACCACCCCGCCATTATTTCCCGAAGGAACCGCTTCAGCGTGATTCGTACGCGCCCATATCCGGGGCGGCACCCAGGAAGCGGCCATCGGTGATGCCCGGCACCGGGGTGCCGGCATCCACGCACGGGCTGCCAGCGGCCAGATGGAAATCACCCTGCCTGGGATCCGCCAACTTCGGGTCGGCGCTGAGCCCGTGCTTGAGGAAGCGCAACCTTTTCTGGACATCCGCCAGCGTGTTGAACCGGGTGTGATACGCATACAGGACCAACGGCGCATTGGTGTCGGCCACATACAGGTCGTCATAATCAAAGTCCATCGGGCACGGCGGATTGACCCAGCTCTCAAAGCCCATGGCATTCCCGCTCCAGATGTTGTTGCGGAAGGTGATCTTGTCCCATTTGGCATACTTGACCAGCATGGCGCCGCTCTTGGGATTCGCGCTCCAGGCGATGTTGTTGTAGAAGAAAATCTTCCCGGAGCCCACTTCCGTCTCAGGCCCGCCGTTGGTCTTGAACGGGTAGCCGGCGTTTTCCTCCTTGAGGGCGGAGCGCACCATGCCGTAATTGGCAATGACGTTGTACACGATGAAGGTCGGGCCATCGAGCGCCGTCGCCAGCGAGATGCCGGAGAGGGAGCGGCTCATGTAGTTTTCAAATATGCGCACGTTGCGCGAATAGCCGCCCGTCTCGATGAAATCGTCCAGGCAGACATCAATGTAGTTGTGGTAGAAGTCGATTTCATTGCTGCGCGCGTCATCCTCGGTCCAGGGGCACAGGTGCACGCCGTCAAAGTAGCCCTCGATGCTGTTGCGGCGGAAGACCAGCCCGCGGCCGGAGAACTTGCCATCCACGATCACGGCGCCGGTCTCATAGGAAACCAGCACCCCGCCCATCTTGATCACGCCGAACGGGAACCAGCCGGTCACATCGACAAAACGGCAGTCCTGGATGGTGACCCGGTCGCTGTTCTTCTTGACGCCGATGCCGGAGTCGCAGAAATCGATGAGGCAGTTCTGGATCAGGATATCGGAGGCGCTGTACAGGAACATGGCGCCCGGATAATCCACGGTGCCGTTATAGCGGAACGTGAACCCGTCGACCATGATGTCGTGGCGGTTCTCCAGATCAATCGACCGGGCCTGGACGGAGACATGGACCTTGTAGTTTTCAATCGGGCCGGGGGTGGCCAGGTAGATATTCGTGCCGTCGCAATAGGTGGCGCCGGACAAGTCAAAGTCAGCAAGAGGCGTGTACTCAGGCCCGCCCTCGTACCAGCGCTTGATCTCGCGCCGCTTGAGCTCATCGAACGTGAGCAGGGGCATCAGCCGGACCCGCGTGCCGGTCTGCCGGTCCTCCATCACGATGCACGTGGAGGCGGAGTACGGGAAGGCGTGCATATAGAGGCCATCGGCCGTCTTCGTCCATACCGAGGCGTCGGTCAGCGAGGGATCGGAACCGTCCATGACCACATTCTGGCCGGGCACCGCGCGCAGCACGATCGGCCGGCCGGGCGTCCCGTTGTGCTCGAACATCAGGCTGCCTTCATAGTACACGCCGCCATCGACCCAGATGGTCATGCCGGCGTTCGCGTTGGTCACGGCATGCGCGATGGTGCGGAAGGGCTGCTCTTTCGTGCCGGGGTTGGCGTCATTGCCGGTGGTGGCCACATAGACGTTCCTGTCGGTCGTCGGGATGACCGGATCCTTGCGCGTGCGACCCTCGCCGTACCATGTCGCGCGGATCTGGTTCTGCCGGTCGATCACCACGACCTTGACCTGATAGAGACTGTCAGGCTTGAGCCAGAAGAGGCTGGTGGCAAACCATTTATAATCACGCACCTGCACCAGGTCCTGCATGGGCTTCCAGACGCCGTCCTCATTCAGGAAACACTGCATCTGCCAGACCTGGCTGCCGGTCATGCCGGCCGGAATATCGGCGATGACGCCGGCGGTGTCAAAATTGCCGTACACTTCCACATGCTTGTCGGCGGGCGCCTTATAGTCCGGCGGCATAACCGTGGACGGGGACACTTTGTAGGTCGATACGGGCAACGCCTTGGGCTGCACCGCCGCCACCGGCTGCGTGGTCGTGGTCGTCGGGGGAACCACCGGAGGTTTCACGGGACGCTGAGGGGGCTTGCCGCAACCTGCCAGCATCACGACCACCGCCATCAGCCATACTGTCAACCGCGCGATTTGTGTGTTTCGTTTCATTCGCCTGCCGCTCCTTATGTTATGCACGGGCCCGTTCAGCCCGAAAAATGAACCGATATATTGGCGCACTCTTTGCAGGGTTACCAGCAAAAACAATGGGTTTCTGCATGTTCCGAATTGCGCCACATTAAATGTTACCGAAGGCTGGCGGTAATATCGTAGGCAAAGGGTGGTTGCGCCATAATTGATGTTACCGAAGGGGAAGGAGCATTGAATTATGGTCAGCCAGTCAAAAAGTGAGTATCTCGCACGCATCAAGGACCGCTACCGGCACGCCGGGCGACAAGGTAAAGCCCGCATTCTGGACGAGTTTTGCGAGGTATGCGGCCATCACCGCAAGCATGCCATTCGCCTGCTCAACGCCGACGGACGGACGCGCAGGAACAAGCCGGGGCGACCCAGCCCGTACGGCCCTGATGAACTCCGGGTCCTGGAAGACATCTGGCTGAATGCAGATCGGCCTTGCGCCGCACGGCTGGTGGGCATGATCCGGTTGTGGCTGCCATTCTACGAAAAGCACCACGGCGATCTGGAAGCCTCATGCCGGGAAAAGCTCTCGGCCGTGAAGGCCCGGACGTTGGACCGGTTGCTCAGACCCGCGCGCCGCAGGCACGGCTCACGGGGTCTATCGGGAACCCGGCCGGGCGATTACCTTAAAAGCTCGATTCCGATCAAGATCAGCCACAATGATGTCACCCAGCCGGGCTTCATCCAGGCGGACACGGTCGCCCATTGTGGCGGATCGCTGGAGGGTGATTTTGTCTGGAGCCTGACCTTTACGGACATCTTCTCAGGTTGGACGCTCAATGGGGCCGTCTGGAATAAAGGACAACACGACGTTCATCGGCTGCTGCGCGATCTTGAGGATAGCTTGCCCTTTGCGGTTCAGGGCTTCCACACCGACAACGGAGGCGAGTTCATCAACCATCACCTGCATAGCTTTTACCGCAACCGGCCCATCCCGGTGCACATGACCCGGGGCAGGTCCGGCAAAAAGAATGACAACCCGCATGTCGAACAGAAAAACTACACCCATGTCCGGCTGCTGCTCGGCTACCAGCGCATCGAGGATCCGTCCCTGATCAGAGACATCAACACCCTCTACCAAGCCGCCAACCTGTTAAACAACTTCTTCTGTGCCAACCGGCGGCTTATCTTTAAAGAGCGCCATGGCGCCCGCTACTACAAAAGATACGATCCGCCTGCCACCCCTGTGAGCGGTTGTTCGCCGCTGGCCATCTCAATGAGGCCCAACTCACCCACCTGACCGAGGTTCGCCTCCATCTCGATCCCTATCAACTGCGGACCCTCATCGATGCTAAACAACGGGCTATCTTCAACCACCTTCGGTAACCTCATTATGGCGCAGCCATCAACTATAAATTCCTACCCTTCGGTAACATTTTATTCTGGCGCAACGCGGGGGATGGCGCCGCTTTCCTCGCCGGCGGCGGCGTGCGGCCAAGGCGTTTCAGGACCTCCTGCAAATCCGCCCACACCTCACGCTTGGCACCGGGGGTCCGCAACAGATAGGAGGGGTGGAAGGTGGGCATCAAATCGATCTCCTCATATTTCATCCATGTGCCGCGGGCCCGGGTGATCCCCTTGACCTGCAGGAGGCCAAACAGGGCGGTCCCCCCCAACGCCACAATCACCCTGGGGCGAAGGGCGGCAATCTGCGCGCGCAAAAACGGCAGGCAGGCCGCCATCTCATCCGGTTCCGGCGGCCGGTTGCCGGGCGGCCGGCACTTGCAAATATTGGCGATAAAGACCTGCTCACGGGAAAGACCCATGGCCACGATCATCCGAGTCAACAGCTGGCCCGCCGCGCCCACAAAGGCCAGGCCCTGCAAATCCTCGTCCTCGCCGGGAGCCTCGCCAATGAACATGATTTCGGGATGCGGATTGCCCTGACCGGGCACGGACCTGGTGCGGGCCGCACCCAGCCGGCACTGGTTGCATGCGGCCGCCGAAACGGCCACATCCTTCAGAGGGTCAGATCCGGCCGGCGCGCGGCCCTGCAACCACGCCCTGAGCTGAGCCCCTTTGCCGGGAGAAAGATCCAGAACCGTCTCGCCATCTTCGAGCCGGTATTCGATATAGCGCGCGAGATCTTCAACAAGCGGGGTGTCTGATGAATTATTCTTCACCGTTTTCCAACTGGTTTCGCGCATCCTTGCGGGCCCGATGCAGTTCCTTGCCTTTGACAAATAAGGGACCCAGTATGATGTAAACCAAACCGCCGCCAAGGATCGTGATGGCCACACGCGAACCCGCCTTGGGCGAAAGCCAGCCCAAAACCAGCAGCGATGCCACCAGCAACACACAGAAAGAAAACAGCATGACATTCTTGGTCGGCTTCGGATACCGGAAGCTGCTGACCTGCAAAGAGATAAATGTGATAATCCCTATCAGGAACAACGCCGCCACCTTGCCGTGCGACAGGGAGAACTGGTTCAACGGCGGGGTCTGGCAAATAAACACCAGCATGGCCACCCATGTGGCATTCGCCGTGATCGGCAAACCGGCATAGCCGCCCTGCCCGCGCAACGGATCTTTGACCTTGAACCGCGCCAGACGCACCATGCCTGAAAGCGCCACGGCCGATGGCAGCATGACCCGGATCCAGAGCGGCGTTTCAGGCTTCAGCGTCACGGCATAAATAAGCACCGCCGGCGCGATGCCGAATGCCGTCAAATCCACATAAGTATCCAATTCGGCGCCGAACGCGGTGGTCCCCTTCAGCCAGCGCGCCACATTCCCATCAAAACCGTCCAAAATCATAGCCAGCATGATCAACAGCGCAGCGTTCCGGAACATCTCAGGATTGTCACTCTGCATCCCCTGGATGGTCATCAGAATGCTGAGGAACCCGGCCAGCATGGCACCCAGCGTGAAAAGGTTCGGAATAATCTGCCGCCAGGAGCCCATCAGGGGAGCTTGCAAATCGTCATTTTGGTGCACAAAAATCTCCTTTACCTCAGACGGGCAATCACCGTTTCGCCAGCCCGGACACGGTCGCCGAGCTTCACCGCCAGCTCAATATCTTTCTTTGGAAAATACAAATCCAGCCGCGAACCGAACTTCATCATGCCGATGGGATCGCCTTTCTGAACCGCCACCGCCTGATCATGGTCCAGCCAGTAAACGACCCGGCGGCAGACTGGCCCCACGATCTGGTTAAAAAGACAGCGCGTCCGGCCGTTCTCAATCAGAATGGAGTTGTGCTGGTTGAAATCCGAGGATTTCTCCTTGAAAGTGAAATAGTGCTTGCCCGGGAAATAGCCCAAGAAGCGGGATTGCCCGCCGATCGGCGCCCGGTTGACGTGCACGTCGAAAAGGCTCAGGAAGATGCTGATCCTCAAGACTTCCTCATTCAGGAATGTGCCCATCTGCTCATCTGTCAGGCCAGCCCTGAGGCATGCCGTCCGGAACTCCGGGCCGGTCAGCGTAATTATATTGGCAATATGCCCATCCGCACCGGAAACAACAGCCTGCGCATCCGCAGGCGCTGTGCGCGCCGGATTGCGGAAGAAATAGAGCATATAGGCCACCAATACCGCGGCCAACGCCCCGCCAATCCCGGCCGCAATGCCCCCCTCGATTCCAAAAGCCTTCAAGATGAAAAACAAAACCGCCGCCGCCGCCAGCGACGCCGCAATAAATGGAACCACTTCTATCCGTACACACATCATGAGCACCCCGATCCTTATACTGTTATGCTGCTCATTATCGAAAATGAGGGGTGATTGTCAATCGGCATCCGGATATTGGAAAACAATTAAACCGCCAACTGATCACTCAAATGAAATCACGGTAGGGCCATCGATGAGTCCAAAACGGGCAATAATGGTGTGATCCGCATCCACGCCGGAGAATGTGTAACGGCCTGCCACCCCGACAGGACTGCCATCCACCACTACAATCGCGATGCCATAGGATTCGGCCGCACTGATGGTGAACGCCTGGCTGCTGCCATGCGCCACATCCACCACGCCCGCAGGAGTGATTGTCCCGCCCGTACCCGCACTGGCAGTGATCGTATAGTGGTTGATCGCAAAGTTCGCGGTAACACTCACGTTGGCACCGACACTGGTATCCGTGCGTGGATTGGCCGTGCTGCTGTCGCTCCAGTTCACAAAGTGGTAACCGGTGGCCGGCACCGGCGTCACCTGGCTGCCGCTCGCCCCGTGGTTTACCATCTGCGGGCTGGTACCGCTAATGGTTCCATTGGCACCGGCGGTGTAGGTCAACGTATAGGTGTTGATCGCATACTGGGCCGTCACCGAGACGTTGGCCAGCACATTGGCATCCGTGCGCGGGTTGGCCGTGACATTATCGCTCCATCTGGTGAAGTGGTAACCGGTGGGCGGAACGGCCGTTACAGCGGAGCCGCTGGTGTTGTAATCCACCGTCTGCGGCGAAGTCCCCGTCAGCGTGCCCGCACCCGCGTTATAAGTCAGTGTATAGGTATTGATCGCGAAGTTTGCGGTCACCGTGACATTGCCAGACACACTTGCGTCCGTACGCGGATTGGCCGTGCTGCTGTCGCTCCAGTTCACAAAGTGGTAACCCGTCGCCGGCACCGCCGTCACCTCGCTACCGTCAGCCCCTTGGGTCACAGTCTGCGGATTGGTTCCGCTGACCGTGCCGTTCGCACCGGCAGTATAGGTCAGCGTGTAAGCAGGCGGTCCACCCGCATATTCATACGCGCCGCAGTCCGGCGCAGCATCAACATACCGTTCATCGTTAATGCCGGCAATGACAACCCCCGCGTCGATGGCCGGGCTGCCACTTGAAAGATGATAGTTCCCGCTTGCAGGATCAACGAGGTTCGGATTGGCTTCATAGGTGCTGGCCAACCAGGGCAGCGCCGCTGCCGCAGCAGCCTTCGTCGCGTAGCTCGTGCCGCCCAGCTTGAAGAACGCCTGGCTTTCACGGTAGATGAAGTCGTTGTCGCACTGGATCGGATCCAGATAGGTCTGCCACACATCCCAGCCATGGTGCGTGCCGCACCAGATATTATTGGCCAGGAAAAGCTTGCGCCAGTTGGCATACTGCACCCTAAACGCCGCCGTGTTGGCCGTCGGCGTCCAGCCCGTATTGTGGTAGAAATAGGCCCAGCCGGTCTTGTCGCCCGTAAACTTGGTGCCGCCGTTGGACTTGACCGGATAGCCTTCATACCCGTCGAGGGTCACGGATGTCGAGGTGCCATGCCTGAGCACATTGCGAATGACATAGAGCGGCCCGCACGTGCCCTGCGCTATGGAGATGCCGCTCAGGCAGTTTTCCAGCACATTGTCGAAGATGCGCGCGTTCACCGGATAGCCGTCGGTCTCGATGAAGTCGTCGCACACACCCGTGACCGTGTTGCTGTAGAAGTCGCTCTCGCTGGTCGAGCTGGCGTTCACCGGAAATGCGTCCGGGCACAGGTGCATGCCGTCAAACAATCCGCCGATGGTGTTGTTGCGGAAAACCAGCCCGCGGCCGTCATAGGGCGTGTAGATGTAGATGGCGCCGGTCTCAATGTAGCCGGAATAATCATATCCGTCAGACCCTTTCGGCAGGAAGCCCCAGCGGTTGCAGTCATCCTTGAACTTGCAATTTTCGACCAGCAACCGGTCGGAGGTGCGCTTCATCCCGATATAGGAACCGATATACTGGAACGTGCAGCCCGTGATCCAGATATCACTGGCGGTGTTCACGTAAATCCCCTTCCCCTGATAGAACTGGAAAGTCAGGCCGCTGAAGGTCACCCAGTTGCGGCTGCTGAGATCAATGGCCGTATCACGTTCGGCCACGTGGATGTCCACATTGTTGGCCGGGGTGAAATCCGGACACCAGATATAAAGCGTCGAGCTGCCATCCCAGTAGTAAGCGCCGGTGATGTTATGCGAGGCAAACGAGGAGGCCCCGGAATGCTGCCCGTCCAACTCCGCCTTCGTGGCCATCGGATACATCCGGTAGACCGCGCCGCTGTCGCGGTTGCGCCAGGCAACCAGCCACGGCATGGCGGCCACGCCGGAACGGTGATAATACCCGTTGCCGTCGCTCACCCAGCCGCTCTTCATCAGGCCGGCCGTGGACCCATCCAGGATGGGCACTTCATCCGCATAGGCCTTGACCACCAATGGATTGGCGGCCGTTCCAACGGCAGGAGGCGTCAACGGCCCTTCACGGTAAATGCCGCCGCGCATAATGATGTGCGTGCCCGCCGTCGCCGCGGAAAACGCGCCCGCCAGCGTCAGCTTGGGCTGGGCCAGCGTCCCCGGGTTGCTGTCCAGCCCGTCGGTGGCCACATAGATGCTCGCAACCGGCGTCCCGATCACCCGCTCGGTCCGCGTGGTCACGGTAACCATGTTGGTGGCGATCGTGGCCAGGCCCGCGTTCAGGAACACACCCCTGAAGCTGTACGTCGTGGCGGGCTGCAGGTCGAACGCAGAAGCCGCGTAATTCGTGAAGGTCGGGAAGTTGGTGCCGCTGCCGATCGGCACGGGATCCTGCAGGCGCCGCAGCCCATTGCCGCGAATCTGATAGAGCTGCACCCCCCCGATCTGCGCGGCGGTGTAGCCGGCCGGAATTTGCAGTGTGATTCCCGCTGTATTGAAGTTTGCGAACCCCACCCCGCCGCAGACCAGGGACCCATCTCCAAGGAAGTTCGCAATCACCGCGCGCGCCTGGCCCATGGTCAGGGTCAATGTGGCATTGTTGGTGTCGCCCTGCGTGTCGCCGCTCCACCCCGCAAAGTGGTAGCCAGAATCCGCCATGGCAACGACACTGACCGATGCGCCGCTGTCATACCATCCGCCCGTTGTATCCACCGTGCCGCCACTGCCCGCGGCCGCGGCAAGCTGGTACTGCGTCTTCCATGTCCATGTCAGCGTGGCGTTGTTGGTCAGCGTAAAACTCGCGCCGGCGCCCGAACCGCCGGCCGGAGCATTGCCGCTTAACGTCCAACCGGTGCAGGCATAACGGGTCGATCCCGCCGTGTCGGGGGTTGTCACCGACGGCGTCAACGCCGTGTTGTACGCATAGCTGTGCGCGCCAACAGCAGGAGTGGCGGTGCCATGGTCCGAGACCACGGTCAGCACCTTGGCATCAAGCGCAAAGCTGGCCGCAATGGTGTGATCCGCATTCACGCTGGTAAATGTGTAACTGCCCACAGCCCCGACGGAAGCGCCATCCACCAGCACATCCGCAATACCATAGTGCTCGTCGGCAGTAATGGTGAATGTCTGGCTATTGCCGGACGTCACCTCCACCGCGCCGGCGGGAGCAATGGAACCGCCTGCGCCCGCGCTGGCGGTGAGTGTGCGTTGAACCGGCGCCTGGTTATACTCATATGCGCCAATATCCGCCGTGGCAACGGCATCTGCGTCCGGTCCGTCCTGCGGACGTGTCACCCCGCGAATATCCATGGCCGTGGCATAGTTATTGGAACCGTGGTCAATACAGACGCTGGCGGCGGACAGATTAAAATTGCTGGCCGCGGCATCTTCAAAACCCGGCGTCTGTCCTGCCGTCAGATATATGTTATTATTACCGTTATATGTAGCATCCGGGTATTTTGTTGAAAAATCATTGGTGAAAACACAGTTATACGATCCTTGCAGTGTCGAAGTGCCATTAAGCTTCAGGCCGCTGCCGGCTGTCGTGCTGTCGGCAACATTATTTTCCACCAACACCGTGTTATACAACCATATCTTGGTGTTGTTATGCATCTGCCAGGTACCCTCGGTGCCGCCCCAGTTTCCATACGAGACCGTATTCCGCAGATACACCGAATGCCCGCCACGCAGATAAGCCACACAGGACCCTTGATCGTAGTTTGTGTTGTTGTTGAAGATGCAATTTTCGATATTCAATGCACCCGGCCACGCACCTGACGTGGAATTATAAGAAACAATGCATGCACCATAATCGCCTTTGTTCTCCGTGAAAATACAATTGCGGATGGTGATGGGCCCAGCGGTGATAATGCGGACCGCACCACCCCCATTGGCAGAGGCGCTCGCCCCATAGCAATCATTTGAAACCGCATGCGTAAACGTAAAACCATCCACCACCACATTGGTGCCGACAATCAGCAGGATGCGCGAACAGTCGGCATTCATATCCAGCACCCCATTGCCGTTGATATCGCCGCTCAAAATGGTGGGGGTCTGGATTGAATTGGTCCGGGCGGCGGGGGACGCCTGAGTGCCGGCCGGATCAAACCCGCCATACATCGCGATATTGGCACGCAAGGTGAAATTGGTTGTTCTCACCGCCGGCTTATAAATGCCGGCGGCCACCAGTATCTGATCGCCAGCGGCAGCCGACATCAATGCGTTGGTGAGCGTGGCGGCATTTGCCCAGCTGGCACCCGTACCAGTCGCGTTGTTGGTCACATACCAGGTCCGGCAGAAACTGGCAACCACGGCGCGGGACTGGTCCATGGCCACCGGCATCGTCGGGCTGTTGGTATTGGCCGACCCCACATCGCCCGACCACCCTGCAAACGCGTAGCCGGAATTGGGCGTGGCGGTGGCGGTGAACGTGCTGCCGGCATCATACCAGGCCGCGCCAGGGCCGGCGCTGCCGCCGGCCGCCGGATTGGTGGTCAGCGCCCACTGATACTGCGTCGTGAAATTCGCGGTGATCACCGAATCCGCAGTTGAGGTGACCTGATGCGACCGCGCCAATCCGTCGCTCCAGTTTTGCCAAACATACCGTGTTCCCACTGCAGACGGCGGCTGGGGTGTTGTCACCACGGCAATCGTGTGGACGGAATCATATGGCCAGCTGTAAGAATGGCTGTTCGTTATCGTCACGCCGTCCACCACCATCTCCAACCCCGCCTGCGGCGTGCTTTGAATAACATACCCATGGCCTTCCGCATGGAAGTGGGCCACAACATGCGTGGCATGCGTCAGCGTGACGGCAAGATTCGTGCCCGTGCCGAGCACGGCGCCGGTGTCCGCATCCGTCCAATTGACGAAACTCCAGCCCAGCGCACAGCTGGCGGTGGCGGTAAATGCGCTGCCAGCATCATACCATAGGCCATCGGCAGGCGTGACGGACCCGCCTTCGCCTGTGGCCGGATCCATGCCCGCATTCCAGAGATATTGCGTTTTGAAAGTCGCGGTATAACCGGCGTCACCCGAAACCGTGATGTCATGCGTCCGGGCGCCGCCATCGGACCAAGCCTGCCAGACATATTGCGTTCCTGCGCCGGCCGGATGCACAGCGGCCGAACCGACTGTATGCGTGGTTCCATCCTCCCACCTGAAGGAAAGCGGCGCAGGGTTGGTCACTCCATCGGCGGACACATTCAGCCCCGAAGGACTGGAGACAAACGACACCGTGCTAGTGGTATAGGGCAGCAGGGGGTCGCGCCGCGCGATGGAAAACTGATCATACACCGCCGTATTGGCATTGACATCGGTCCGGATGACTTTAAAAGCAGCAGTCCACCTTTTGCTGGCGGCATTCCAAGCCACATCCACATCACAGAAACTGGCATACTGACTCAGCCCTGCCCAATCATAGTAATACACCGTATAGTACGGCACCCCATCATTGCCGGTGATATCCATCCAGGTATTAAAGCCACCGGCAGCGTCACGCGCATCACACCCGCCGTTGCCGTTGTCAAAATAGTTCAAATTGTTCTCATCCTGCCAGGTCAGGAGATTGGCCAACCCGCCGCTGTATTGATTCTGATAGCCGGACGGCCCGGTGACACACCGCTCGTAAATGTGGTCATGGCCCGTGAACACCCCATCCACGCCATATTGGCGGAAAACCGGATCCAGCGTGCGCAATGGATAGCCGCTCTGCGCTTCCGCCGGATCCCCGTGCGTGCTGCGGTTATAAGGCGAGGCATGGAAACTGACAAACGTCATCGGCGCGTTTTGTTGGGCATAGGCCAGTTGATTTGTCATCCATTTATACTGCTCGCTGCCCGGCTCCCAGTCCGGCGTGGATCCGTCCGGAAGATAAACGTTGTTGTCCAGCACATCGGCCGATGTGTTGTTAGCATCCAAGCAAATGATATAGCACGGCCCGTACCAGAAGGCGTAATACCGCTCCTTCCAATCAGAGTTGACGCTGCCGTTGTCCGGATTATCGCATACCGCCTTGAATCGTCCAATGGATCCCGTGATACTGCCGGCGCTATAACCCGCCGCAAGAGTTCCGCCCTCAAAAATGGTGTGATTGCCAACCTCCATTTCGAGCGGGATCCGGCTGCCCACACCGCTACCGGTCTGATTAGTCGCCGCGCACCACACCTTGGTGATCAACTGATTCCAGTCGGCCGCGGTGCCGATATCCACCTGGTCGCCGCTGTACAGGACAAAGTCCGCCCCGTTCGTCAACGCCTGCGACAAGACCATCTTCACCCGCGCCATCGCCGCCGTGTCACCGATGACTGGCTGGCCGTCGCTGGTATGGGCAAAATGGACATTGCTATTACGCGACGGCGCGGTCCGGAAGGTATAGGCACTGCTGGCATGGATGGTGGAATTGGAATCGCTGCGGACCCGGTAGTTATAGAGCGTATCCGCCGCCAACCCGGTGATCCGGGTTTCCTGCTTGTAACGGTACACGCAGCCGCCGAATGCCGGCACGTCCGTCTCCACCGCCGCCTGATAATTCGTCAGGCCGGCAAGCCCATATTCCACCCGGCTGTTCTGGCCCGCCGTGGAGTGACCGGTCCACCAAATGATGGTCATGGCATTGGTCGCCGGGTTCTGCAAATAGGGTCCCATCAGAATTCCGGTCCCTGAAGCAGCCGGCGCAACATTCGCCGTCACCGCACGGGGCCGACTCATGGTCAAGGTCATGCTCAACGCATTGGTGTCCCCCTGCACATCACCGCTCCAGCCTGCAAACACATAGGAATTGGAGACGCTCACCGTCACCGTCACACTGTCACCGGCGGTGTACCAGCCACCGGTGACATCCACCGCACCACCGAATCCCGGCACAGCGGTCAACAGGTACTGGGTCGCGAAATTCGCCGTATTGGTGGTGTTGGCCGACACCGTCATCACATCCGCCTGGCCACCGCCGCCGGACCAGCTCTGCCACACATACCGCGTGCCGGCCGCACCGTACTGAGCGGCCTGCGCCACCGCCGCGGTGTGGAGCGTGCCGTCCATCCAGTAAAACTCGCCGCCGGTGGTGTCAACTCCATCCGCGGCCATCACCAGCCCGGCCGGTGAACTGGCCAATGTGACGGTCCGGTAGACATCAGTGACCGAAAGCATCTCAATGCCTTCGGTTCCGCCCAAATTACGGCTGTACTGTTTATCCGTCGCGTTATTCCAATGTTCGTGGACGCCCAGGCTTCCCAGAACCGTGCTGCCGTCAGGTTTATACACCGTGCCCGAAGGCGGACTGCCGGCCTGTGCGGCTTCATGCAGATAATCCTCCGCGCCGCCCTGCAAACTGCCGGGCGTGCTGTTGCCGCCGGACACCACATCGGGCCATTCGGCGTTCAGAAAATCATACGCCACCGAATCAATAGCCACCGGGTCCTGCGAAGCAAAGAGGCTGGAAGGCCAGTCGTTGTTGAACGGCGTGGACGTCCACTTGGGATGGTTGGAGGCAATGGAGTAATAGCCGCCAAACAGGCCGTCAACAAGGTAAAGCATGGTCTTGCCGCCCAGCTGCGGATGGCCCATCAAATCCACGATGGCGCGGTATTTCCCCATGCCCGGCGTATAGACGGCATTGGGCAGGCTGGCGTGCATGTCATAGTAATCGGACTGCACCCCGACATCCCGCAGCCAGCCGTCCGGACCGCGGATCAATGACCCGTAGTTGTTCTTGCCACACACCGTGATGCCGGACGAATGGCCCTTCAGGACCGCAAAATTGATGATGTAATTCGCGCCGGCAAAGGAGACGGGGATATAGTCCTGCCGCTTGCCGCTGGCCGCCGCCGTGCTCCAATACAACGGCGTGCTTGAAAACTCCGCCCGGCTCCGGCCCAGCGTGCCGCGGTTGTCTTCATAATGGACATCCGGAAATTCGGGGTGGATTTTGTTCCACATGTAGTTCGGGAACAAGCCGGTGGGATCGCCGATCACAATGTTCGTCTGCGCCACCCCGACGGTATTCACCAGCTGCCGCAGCAGCGCCAGGATCAACTCAGGGGAGTTGTCAATGGTGTTCAGGTGCCGGACGACTTGTTGTAGCTGGCGTCACAGCCGGTCCAATGCGCATTGCAGCAGGAAAGGTTGATTTTGATGGCGATCTTCTCGCCCGCCTGATACGCCGCATTCCCTCGGCCCTGCCGCGTGTTGAAATTGCGGAAGATCGCATCCCACGCCGCGCTGTCCGTGTTTTCGCCGGCCACCCTGCGGACGGAGAGCGCGAGCATCTTCTGGACTTCCGACTGGTCGGTGTTTCCGCCGGATTCCCAGTTCGAGCCGCCCCACGAGGTGGCATCCGGATCATGAACCCAGACCACCCGCCCGGGATGGATCCCGACCCCATGCCCAAGGGGCCCGTGCGGTGCAGGCGCCTGCGCCAGGCTCTGTGACAGCGATATCCTGGAAAACGCATAGACCGCGCCGATGGCGGCCAGCAACAGCATCAGCACGGCCAGCACGGGGCGCGTGCGCCGGGTCTGGCTGGCTTTGCGATACGCACGATTCGACCCCACCACCGCGACCATCCACAGGATGAATGTGCTAGCCATGGGCGCCGCCACCCGCTGGCAGGGGTAAGCCGCCCGCCGCGGTTTGGGAATGACACGTATCAAGAACCAGACCAGGGAAGCCAGGCCCATCACCGGAAACAGCCAGTTCAGCCATCGGGATCCGGCCCCCGCATATATCAAACGACCGGTCTTGGGACACACTTTCGGAGCGGCAGAATATTTCACGGTTCACCTGTGAATCAGAAAGACACCCCGCAGCGCTGGCCCGCTGAAGGCGCGTGTTTAATTTAAAATCTCCACAGCCTGGAATGGACAACCATCCTGCACTTGACAGTTTTGTATATTGCACCGCAGCCGTCACTTTTTTCAAGGGCAATCGGCCGCTAAAACAACCATGTTTCGGGGGGGGGGAAGAAACCGGCGCCATCACCGAGGCGTGATTTTGAGACCCGCAATGAGTTCCGCCATGTCCGACGGCAAGGGCGCTTCAAAGGCCATACGCACACCGGTGACGGGGTGGTCAAACGCAAGCCGGGCCGCATGCAGCATCTGGCGTTTCGCCGGCACAGGCAACGCCACCCGCGCATGCCCATACTGCGGGTCCCCCACGACCGGATGGCCGATATGCGCCATGTGCACACGGATCTGATGGGTGCGGCCAGTTTCGATTTTCACCCGCACCAGGCTCACCCCGCCCAGCACTTCCACCACCTCATAGCGGCTGACCGCCGCCCGCCCCGTCGTGGTGCGGGTGGTCATTTTTTTCCGGTCATGCGCGCTGCGCCCGATCAACGTTTCAATCCGGCCCGCCAGCGGTTTGGGCGCACCGGCCACCAGGGCCAGATATTCCTTGGCCACGGTCCGCGCTTTAAACTGGGCGGCCAGCGATTCCATGGCCTTCTGGTTCTTGGCCGCCACCATGGCCCCGCTGGTGTCGCGGTCCAGCCGGTGCACAATGCCGGGCCGCAGCTCACCGCCAATGCCGGCCAGATCCCCGCAATGATAAAGGAGCGCATTGACCAGCGTGCCTGAAGCGTGGCCCGCCGCAGGATGCACCACCAGCCCGGCTGGCTTGTTGACCACCACCACATCCGCATCCTCATACAGCACGGCCAAGGGGATGTTTTCAGCCACCACCGCCACCGGGGCCGGCGGCGGCAAGTTCACCACCGCGATCCATCCCGACTGCACCGCGGCACCGGCCTTGACCGGCCGGCCATTGACGGTGATGAGGCCGGACTTGATCAACGCCTGGACACGCGACCGCGAAAACCCCTCCAGCCGGCGCTCCAGCCAGATGTCCACCCGCAACCCCTTTTCCCCGTCTATGGCTTGAATGCTGTCCATCAGGCAGGTTCACTTTTACGGACCCGGGCCGGCCGCGCCAGCACAGCCAGCGAGATGACGCCGACCGCAAACAGGCCGATGCTGACCCACTGCGCCACGGAAAGCCCCCATTGGCGCATCCGCGGATCACCACGCAAAAACTCCAGCGTGAACCGGGTGAGCGGGTAGAAGACCAGATAGAGCGCGGCGCAGAGACCGGCGCGCGGACGGCGCCAGTAGACCACGACCAGCAGCGCGTAAATCAGCAGATTGACCACCGTCTCATAAAGCTGGACAGGCTCAACCGGCAACGCATGCAAATCCGGGGTGACGATCAAGCCCTGGGCCGCCTGATCCTTCCACGGCGCGCTGCCCACCGGATAGACAAAGCCCAATACACTATCCGTCGGCCGGCCATAGCAGCAGCCGTTCAAAAAACACCCGATGCGCCCGAAGGCATGGCCCAACGGCAAGGCAACCGCGACAAAGTCCAACACCCCGACAAACGGCTCCCGGCGGCGGCGTGCAAAAATCCACAAAGCCGCCAGCGCACCCAGAAAGCCGCCATAGTAGATGAGGCCCCCCTCATCAATCCGGATGATTTTGAGCGGGTTCTGCAGGAAATAAGCGCTTTCGGAGCACACATACGCCAGCCGCGCACCCAGGATGCCGCCCACCATGACCCAGACCACCAGATCGGACGCAAAATCCATACTCCGCCGATCACGCCGGCCAAGCCACGTCCAAGTCGCCAAGGCACTCAAAAATCCAAGCGCGGCAAACACGCCGTACCAGTGAATCGGCAACCCACCAACCCGGCAACAGACCGCATCCATGTCTTTCTCCTTCCGGATAAACAAATTCTTATGGCTTGAATCTTCAACCGCATTTCATTATGGATAAGCGTGACCGAATAACAAATAATTTCAATGAAAATAAAGGGATGGCCATGGAGGACGCGCTCAAGCCCGAACAGCACATCGCAGTGGACCCCATCACCTCGATCCTCTGCCAGCACTGCGGCGCGGCGCTGGATGTCTCCGATGTGGATGTGTTTGCGGAATTCCCCTGCCCTTCCTGCCATGACCTGAACCGCCGGCCCGCGCAGCTGGGCCCGTTCCGCCTGCTCAACCTGATCAATTCCGGCGGCATGGGCTGTGTTTACGCCGGCAAGGATGAAACCCTCGGCCGCATGGTGGCCATCAAGGTGATGCGCGCCTCGCTGGGGGCCAACAGGGAGTTTGTGGAGCGGTTCAAGCGCGAGGCACAGGCCGCCGCAAAGCTCAACCATCCCAACATCGCCCAGATTTATTCATTCGGCGAGGCAAAAGGCCAGCCGTACATCGTCATGGAGCTGATCTCCGGCAAACGGCTGGACTCCATCATGGAGCAAGGCCGCGCGCTCGAGCCCGCGTTTGTGCTGCAGCTGGGGATCCAAATCGCCGACGGCCTCAAAGCGGCCGACGAGATCGGCCTGATCCACGGCGACATCAAGCCGGAAAACATCCTGTTTGATGAAAAGATGCAGGCCAAGCTGGTGGATTTCGGCATTGCCTCCTTCGGCGAGGCGGAAGAAGGCATCTGGGGCACCCCTTACTACATCGCGCCGGAAAAGCTGCAACGCCAGAAACCGGACGCCCGCACCGATATCTACAGCCTCGGGGCCACGCTCTACCACGCGCTTTGCGGCCATCCGCCCTTTGAAGGCAAAACCCCGGCAGACGTCGTGCGCGCACGGCTGCAACATCCCCCGACCCCGCTCCATAAATACCTGCCCAAGCTGGACCCGCAGATCGAAAAAATCATCCACCGAATGCTGGACGTGCAGCCCAGCCTCCGCTACCCCACCTACACATCGCTGATCAACGACATGAACAAGGTGCTGGAGTCCCTGACCCCTGCCGCCGACAAGCTGGGCGGGCTGCCGGGCCGGAAAATCATCCTCAAGAAGAGACCCAAAGAGCCCAGCGAAACAGCCTCCGGAAAATTCACCATCACAAAGTCCTCCTTCACCTCCGACCTCAGCGAACTGCGGGAGCTGGCCGCGGAACATGCCGAACTGGCCGCAAAGAAGCGGCGCCGGAACCTATGGATCGTCACCGTCGTCTTCATCCTCCTGGTCATCGGCGCCGGAGCAACTTTTTACATCGTCAAACAGCAGCAGGCCGCCGACCAGGAAGCGGTGACCCGCCGCCTGCGACTGCGCGCGTATGAGGATAAAGCGCAGGAGGCCAGCAAGCTGCACAGCGAAATCCTGGGCGTATCCAAAACCATCAACGCCGGATTCATGCCGGTGCATGCACACCTGATAGAACTGGGCGAGCTGACGCTGGGCATCCTGAACGAATCCCTGGAAGAAGCGGCCGCCAAAGCGGGCCCGATTGTTTCCAATCCGGTCGCCGTGGCCACCGGATCCGTGGAAGACGCCGAGGTCCTGCACCTGCGCGAACAGGCCCGGCAGGCGGTTGCCGTCAATGAAGCCTACGGCCAGATCATGACCCGCGCCGCCGCCATCAGCGCCAAAGCGCGTGAACTGGGCCGGAAACTGGAAGCCACGGGCGACCCCGGAGAGGCCGACCGGCTGTGCGGCGATCTGCAATCCCAGCTGAACGCCATCAGCAAACTGCAGGTTGCGCCAGGCCAGCAGCTGACCAACATCACCACCATCGCCTCGGAGATGGACGCCACCCGCGCCCGCATCCGCACAGCACGCACCACCCGGATGGAAGAGGAAAAACGCAAGCGCGCCGAGGAGGAGCGCCTGGCGATGGTCTCCTCCGAAATGGCAGAAGTGGACGCCTTCGCCAAGACGCTGCCGGTTTTCATGGAGCAGATGAGTTTCGCCAAAGTGGCCAGCAAAGCCAAAGACAAGCTGAGAACCATGGAAAGCGACGATGCCCGCAAGGAGATGGACGCCATCGAGCAGCGCTTCAGCCGGCTGGCCCAGTGGCAGACAACCCTCGTCACCCGGCTTGCCAACGAGTCGAAAAAACTCAAAAGCCCCGCGCAAACCATTGTGGAAGATATTCAGGGCGCAGACACATCTGGCCTCTATCTGCGCGGCCGTCCGTCAATCCCCTGGAGCAAAATCGACGCGGACAAACTGGCGCGCGTGGCGGTTTTTGTATTCACAACATCCGGCACGGCCACGGAAAAAGCCGACGGCCTGCTGAGCACAGCCCTATATTTCAATGATACCGGACGGACGAATCTGTCGGGAAAATTCCGAGATCAGGCGCTCAAGCTCAACCCCTCCCTGCAGCCTGAAGCCGAAAGACTCCTTGTGCCGGCAAAACAGAAATGATGAAGGATGGGCAGGGCCGTCCCCTTCATTATCCACTTTTTCCCGCCCGGGCATCCGGGTCTGGCCGCAACTCCACCGCCTTGACCCGCGCCTCACCCACCGCCTGCTGCACATTCTTCAACAGCACAGTCTTGCCATAGCGCTTCAATTCATTCAGCCACACCGCGCTATCCACAAACACCACCAGGGTTTTCTGGTCCATCCGGCCGGGCCGCGCATGGCGCGCCACCGCCTCGCCCGCAATCGCCGGCCAATCGCGGACCAGAATCTGCATCCATAACCGGTCTTCAAGCCCCAGCCTGCGCAAAAGACCGGGCAGCACCTCCGACACCCGTGCCGGCTCCCTGTCCACATGCGGCGGCACAGGCGATGAAATCTGGCAGCGCTCCCGCTCCAGTTCCCAGCGGCCCGCATTAAATATGGGTTGGTCTTTCATGCCTTTGTGTTTCATCCTACCCCCATCCGGCATCCGACCGCAAATGCGAAAAGAGAATTCCTTGAAATCAACACCGCATTCCCCGACAATACGACCCCATCAACCAAGGAGACGATTTGTGAAAAAGACTTACACGATGCACATATTGAGCCACACCCATTGGGACCGCGAATGGTACCAGACCTTCCAAGGCTACCGCCGCCGCCTTGTCTATCAAATCGACGCCATGATGGACCTGCTGGAAAAGCGCTCCGTGTATCCGTGTTTCCACCTCGATGGCCAGACCTCCGTGCTGCTCGACTATGTCCAGATCCGGCCCGAAGGCCGCGCACGCCTGCAGCGGCTGATCCAGAAAGGCCGGGTGGAAGTCGGCCCCTGGTTCACCCAGCCCGACGAGGCGCATGTTTCCGGCGAAAGCCTGGTGCGCAACCTGCTGCTCGGCCACCGCCACTGCACGGAGTGGAAGGTTTCGCCCATGCCCATCGGCTGGATCAGCGATGTATTCAGCCATGTCTCGCAGATGCCGCAGATTCTGGCCGGATTTGACCTGGACTGCGCATTCATGCATCACGGCACGCCCTGCACGGAAAATGAAAAATCGGAAATGGTCTGGACAGGCGCCGACGGCACCACCCTGCTGATGCTCAAAGCATTCCCGCCATTCGGCTACCAGGATTTCTGGCAGATGCGCTGCCGATCCAAAGAAGACATCCTCAGCTACGAGCAGGACAAGATCCGGCTGGCCTCCACGAACATCATGTTCGGCATGGACGGCAACGACCACGAGCCAGCCAAATGGAACACCCCGGAGGTGATCGCGCGCGCCAACACGCTTTTCGCACAGACCAAGATGGTCCACTCCACCATGCGGCACTATCTGGCCGCCCTTAAAAAAGCGCTGGGCCCCAACTGGATGAAAGGCCGGCCGCATTTTTCAGGCGAGCTGCGCGCAGTGGTCAAAACCGGCCGCTGGAACGGCGTGTGCACCGGCACCGGCTCCAGCCGCCTGCCGCTCAAGCAGGCCAACGACCATGTGGAATATCTGCTCGCGCGCCAGGCCGAGCCCTTCCATGCGTGGGCCACCGCACTGGGCGACCCGCCGCAGAAAGGCTACCTCGACCTGGCGTGGCAATACCTGCTGCTCAACCACCCGCATGATTCGATCTGCGGCTGCTCCATCGACCAGCCGCACCGGGACATGGCCTACCGTTTCGACCAGGCCCGCCTGCTGGGCCAGGACTCGCTGGAAGACGCCATGCAGGTGGTCGCACACCGCATGGATGTCGCCAAACTCGGCGACGGCGACGCGGTGGTCACCATCTTCAACCCCGGCATACAAGCCACGGGACCGGTTACTTCAATTGCGTTTGAAGTGCCGCAGAAACAGATGGACGAAATGCGCGCGAAAAAACTTGTCCCTATACTGCTGGATGCGCAAGGCGCGGAACTGCGTGCCCAAACCCTGCGCGTGGAGGAAAAAGCCCGCGCCACGCCATTCATGTACCGCGACGCCGGCGCCACCGTGGCCATGTACCGCCGCGACTTCGCGGTCACCCGCGTCCATCTCGCTGCGGAAGTTGCAGTGCCCGCGCTGGGCTACCACTCGTGGCGCATCGCCTTCCGGCCGGAAAAATCCATAACCGTTTCCAAGCCAGCGGCGGTAAAACCGGTGACCGTCAACGCCAAAACCGGTGTGCTGGACAACGGGCTTATCCGCCTCAGCACGCGGCCGGACGGCCGCGTGGACCTGATGGACAAGACGCTGGGCGTGAGCTTCAAAGGGCTGCATGCCTTTGAAGACGGCGGCGATGCCGGAGAAGGCTGGAACCATGTTTATCCGAAAAAAGATCTGATCATCTCCAGCCTGAACGCCCGATCCCGCGGCCGTGTCACCGTGTCCGTGACAGAGCAGGGCCCCATGCGCGCGACCGTGAAAGTCGCCCTTTCCCTGCGCATTCCCGCCGGACTGGTGCAGACCGTCAAGGGCAAATGGAAAGACACCGATGCGTCGCGCACCCGCGAAACCGTGATCCTGCCCATCGCGACAACGTTCACGGTCACCGCCGGCAGCCGCCGTGTGGACTGCGTGACCACGGTCAACAACACCGCCGACTGCCACCGGTTCCGCGTACTGTTCCCCACAGGCCGGAAAACCACGGCCTGGCAGAGCGACTCGGCGTTTGACATCGTCACCCGCCCAGTGCATCTCAAGCCGACCCCGGCGAACTGGCTTGAGCGCCAACGACCGGAAACGCCCATCAAGAACTTTGCCGCCATGTCCGACCGGCAGGCCGGGCTGGCCATCCTGACCAAGGGCCTTTACGAAGCGGCGGTGAATGACATGCCGGACCGGACGATCGTCCTGACCCTGTTCCGCAGCTTCATCGAATATCTCGTGAATGACACCACGCAGGACAGCACCCTGCGCGGCCCGTTGACCATGGAGTACGCGATGCTGCCGTTCAAGCCTGAAAACGGCCGTGTGCCGCCGGCGATCATGGGCGAAGTGGATGGTTACAAGCTCACACCGCGCTCCTACTCGCGGCCCTGCGACGGCAAGCCTGTCACGCGGTCACCCCTGCCGCCTTACAGCGCCGAGCCGCTGAACCTCGAGCCGTCCATGGAGGACCCGCTGATCCCACTTTCACCGGCGCTCAAGCAGATCCTGGCCGCACGTCCGCCGCAGCTGCATGACCTGGCGCCGGACGGCACCCTGATGGAACTGGGAGCGCCCCTGGCGCTCTCGACCATCAAGCGGTCTGAAGACGGCCTGTCCACCATCGTGCGGATATGGAATCCATCGGAACATGTGGCAAACACCCTGTTCCGGTCGCGCATCCCGTTCCGCCACGCCGTGGAAGCCAACCTGAATGAAATCGCCCAGAAACCGCTCCGCATGGGGAAAGACGGCAAAATCCGACTGCGTCTGCAACCCAAGCAAATCCTGACCTTGCGGCTGACACGGTAATTGATTCGAACAGGATGCAAAAACCGGTTCGCGGCAACAACAAGTTACCGCGGGCCGGTTTCTTCTTTCACCACCCGGCCGTCGCACTTCTTCACGCCCGTTGATCGACCATCAACGGCGCGGGCGCTGCCGATGTCAACTCATCGACAGCCGGCGTTTTCTTGAACTGCCGCGACCGCCACAGCAGGAAGATCGCGGGATAAACCAGCAGCTCCATGAGAAACGACGTGAAGAGACCGCCAACCATGGGAGCGGCGACCCGCTTCATGAGATCCGCACCGGTTCCCGCGGACCACATGATGGGCATCAGACCCATGGAGGCGGCGGCGACCGTCATCAACTTGGGACGGATGCGCTTGACCGCGCCGTGGATGATCGCCTCGTGCAGGTCCGCAACATTGCGCAGCCGGCCGTCCTTGCGGGCCTGTTCGTACGACAGCTCAAGGAATAGAAGCATGAAGACGCCCGTTTCCGCGTCGAGCCCCATCAGCGCAATCATGCCCACCCACGCCGCAATGGAGATGTTGTACCCAAGAAAGTACATCAGCCACACCGCACCGACCATCGAGAAGGGCACGGCCAGCATGACCAACAGCGCTTTGAACGCGGACTTCGTGTTCATGTAGAGAAGCACGAAGATGAGCAGGATGGTGAGCGGCAGGACGAGCTTCAGGCGCTCCCGGACGCGCAGCATGTTCTCGTACTGGCCGCTCCATGTCAGCGAATAGCCGGTCGGAAGTTTTATCTGCCTGGCAACAATCTGCTTCGCTTCGGCCACATACCCGCCCACATCGCGGCCGGTGATGTCCACATAGACATACCCGGCCAGCATGCCGTTCTCGTCGCGGATCATGGAGGGGCCGTTCACCAGCGTGATGTCCGCCAGTTCGGACATGGGGACCTGGACACCTTTCGTGGTGGTCACCAGGATGCGTTCGAGCTGGTCCACATCCGCCCGCAGATCACGGGGGTAGCGCAGATTGATCGAGTACCGTTCACGTCCTTCAACCGTGGTGGAGATGGTTTCACCGCCCACGGCAGCCATTATGACCTCATGGACATCGTTGACCGTCAACCCGTACCGGGCGAGCGCCTCGCGCCTGGGCACGAAATCCACAAAAAAACCACCCGACGCGCGTTCCGCATAAATACTGCGGGTTCCGGGCACCTGCCGCAACGTCCCTTCCATCTGCTTGCCGATGCGTTCGATTTCAGCCAGGTCCGCGCCGAAGATCTTGATGCCGATGGGAGTCCGCACACCCGTGGACAGCATGTCGATGCGGCCCTTGATGGGCATGGTCCAGGCGTTGATGCAACCGGGGATCTGCAAAGCCCGGTCCATTTCGTTGATCAGGTCCTCCCATGCGATGTGCTCCGGCCAAGCGTGGCCCAGAACCGACCGGACGGGTTTGGGCGCCCACTTTGTGAACCAGCGTTCCTTGGGCCGCCAATCGGCGGGTGGTTTCAACACCACGGTTGTCTCCATCATGGAGAATGGCGCCGGGTCCGTGGACGTGTCAGCCCGGCCCGCCTTGCCAAACACGGAGACAACCTCGGGGAAGGACCGGAGAATACGGTCCTGGGTTTCCATGAGACGCTGGGCCTCCGTCACCGAAATGCCGGGCAGCGTCGTCGGCATGTAGAGGATCACCCCTTCATTCAGCGGCGGCATGAACTCGTGCCCCAGCTTCAGGTAGGCCGGCACCGTGGTTGCGACAATCAGGAGGGAGAGCGCAATGACCGTCTTCGGGTGGCGCAGCACCCAACGGCAGGGCCGTTCGTACAATGAGAAAAGCACACGGCTCACAGGGTGCTTCTCCTCCGGATAGTATTTGCCCACGAAAACCGTGGTCAGCCACCGGGCCAGCCACCGGGGCCGTGTCTGGAAGGGCTCCATGCGGGTGAAGAGCATCCGCACGGCCGGATCGAGGGTCACGGCCAGCAGGGCCGCCAGTGCAATCGCCAGCGTCTTGGTGTACGCGAGGGGTTTGAAGAGCCGCCCCTCCTGCTCCACCAGCGTGAAAACCGGCAGGAACGATACCGCAATCACCAGCAGGGAGAAGAACACCGAAGGGCCCACCTCCATGAGCGCTTCGAGCCGTATCTTGTGGAAGTCGCCCACACGTCCTTTTTCCTGCCAGACCTCCAGCTTCTTGTAGGCGTTTTCCACCTCCACGATGGCCCCGTCCACCAGGACGCCGATGGAGATGGCAATCCCCGCCAAACTCATGATGTTCGAAGTAATGCCCATGAAGTACATGGGGATGAAGGCGAGGCTGACCGAGATCGGGATTGTGATGATCGGCACAATGGCCGACGGGATGTGCCAGAGGAAAAACAGGATGACCATGCTGACAATGAGCATTTCCATCAGCAGCTCTTCCTTCAGGTTGTCAATGGATTTGCGGATCAGGTCGGACCGGTCATAGGTGGTGACAATCTCGACCCCCTCGGGCAGGGACGGCTTGAGGTCCTCCAGTTTGGCCTTCACCCGCCTGATCACGTTCATGGCGTTCTCGCCGTGCCGCATGACGACGATTCCGCCCACCGCGTCCCCGTTGCCGTTGAGATCCGCCAGCCCACGCCGGATCTGGGGGCCGAGCTGGATATCGGCCACATCCCGCAGCAGGACGGGGTTCCCCTGCATGCCCGCCTTGACAACAACCTTGCCAAGGTCATCCGTGGACTTCACGTAGCCGCGCCCCCGCACCATGTATTCCCGGCCGTTCCACTCGATGAGCCGCCCCCCGATCTCGTTGTTGTTGCGGCGGATGGCCTCCGTCAGCTCCATCAGCGAAAGCCTGTAATTCTGGAGCCGATTAGGGTCAATGGTCACCTGATACTGTTTCTGGAAGCCGCCGATGCCGGCCACTTCGGCCACGCCGGGCACACTCTGGAGGGCATAGCGCAGCGACCAGTCCTGATACGTCCGCAGTTCGGCCAGGTTGTGCTTGCCGGACTTGTCCACCAGCGCATATTCGAAGACCCAACCCACCCCTGTGGCGTCCGGGCCGAGTTCCGACGTCACGCCGGGCGGCAGACTGCCCTGGATCTTCGACAGGTATTCGACCACCCGGCTGCGCGCCCAGTAGATGTCGGTGCCGTCCTGGAAGATCACATACACATAGGAGAATCCGAAATCGCTGAACCCGCGGACCGCCTTGACCTTCGGCGCCCCGAGCAGCGCGGTGGTGATCGGATAGGTGACCTGGTCCTCCATGATGTCCGGGCTGCGGTCCCACTTCGTATACACGATCACCTGCGTGTCGCTCAGGTCCGGGATCGCATCGAGCCGGATATTCTTCATCGTGTACACGGCATACGTGACCGCCGCGGCCACCAGCATGATGACCAGCCAGCGGTTGTGCGCACTGAACTCGATGAGTTTTTTGATCATGGCTGTTTTTCCGACAGGGCTTCCATCGCGGCGCGCATGGAGGACTCAGAATCCACAAGGAAGTTCGCGGAAGTCACGACGCGATCCCCCCCGTTCAATCCCGACCGGACTTCGTAGTAGCCGTCGTTGCGCGCGCCAACCGTCACCTCGGCAGGAACCAGTTTCCCGTCCCCGTCGTCACGAAAAGCATAGGTCCGCTCGCCCGTGCGCATGATGGCGGCTTCCGGCGCCACCAGCCGCTCACCCAACGGATAGCTGAGCCTCGCATCGGCATACATTTCCAGTTTAAGCAGGAATTCGGGATTGGGGATCTCCAGCCGGATCTTGAGGGTCCGCGTTTCCCTGTCGAGCGAAGGCGACAGGAAGCTCACCTTGCCGCTGAACGTCTTCCCGGGCCAATAGGGAAACGTGAGTTCCATGGGCATACCCATCTGGACGTACGCCAGGTCGGATTCATAGATATCCGCATCACCCCACACAACCGAGAGGTCCGCCACGACCATGAGCGGGTCGCCCGGCATGATCTTCTGGCCCGCCATCACATCCTTCTCCGTTACAAATCCGCCCGCCGGCGCATACAGGGTCAGCGTCTTCTCCACCCGACGCGTCTTTTCCAACCGGGTAATCTGTTCGTCGCTCACATCCCAGAGCTGGAGCCGCTGCCGAGCTGAATCTTTCAGCGTCCCGGCGCCTTCCGCGGCTTCGCCGGCGGCCCCGGCCAAAGCGTCGGCAGCCTGCAGGGCGCTCAGGAACTCCTGCTGGGCCGCGACAAGCTGCGGGCTGTAAATGGTCAGCAACGGGTCGCCTTTATGCACCGACTGCCCGGTCACCGACACAAGAAGTGTGTCCACCCACCCTTCTATTTTTGTCGTCACCCGGAACTGCCGTGATTCGTCCACGACAATCCGCGCGGAAGTACGGATCCTGCGCGCCAGCGGCCGTTTTTCAACCGTTCCGAGCGTGAGTCCCATGCGTTGGCGAACCCCGGGGGTGATGGACACAGCCGCCAGCCCCGTGACGGATGACGCGCTGCCTACCACGAGCTCAAACGCCTCCATTTCCATGCCCATCGAATCCTTGCCCGGCTTGTCGCTCACCTCGTTCGGATTCATGGTCGAGCGATACATGGTTTTCTTCTGGGGTATAGTGGTCGATCCGGTCTGCTCCTCCGCCATGAGCACAAGATCCATACCGCAGATCGGGCAGGACCCTTTTTTATCCGAAACCACCGTCGGGTGCATGGGGCAATGGTATTGCATGCTTTTACCCGCCATGTGCCCGGAACCGCTCCTGGAGCATCCAGCGGGCAAGAACATTGCGCCCGCTCCCAGGGTCAAGAGAACTGCCAGCATAAACAGGTGTTTTTTCATTTTCCTCCTCCTTGCGCAGCGCGGTCCACGAGCAGTGTGGTACCGATGGCGCGTTCCAGCCGCGCCGCCTGCATGCCTACCGTGCCTTCCGCCATTGCCGTCATGACCCGCGCGTCCAGCAGAAACCGTTCGCTTTCGAGCAGATCCATAAAGTCCACTTTGCCCGTGCGGTAGCCGGCCTCGCTGGCGCTGAAACGGCCCTTCGCCTGGGGGATGAGTTCGTTGCGGTACAGCTCCAGCGTACGCCGGGCGGTCTGGAGCTTGAAGTAGGCATCCTGCACATCAAAGGCGGTCTGGCGTTCAGCGGCTTCGCGTGTGGCCTCGCTGGAGGCCCGCATCATCTCCGCCTCATGGATGCCGGCCTTATACTTCGAACGCCACACCGGCAGGTCCACGCTGACGGTGAACATGACCATGTCAGCATCCGTCCCGATGTCGCGGTATTCCAGGCCGAGCTTGTAGTCCGGCATAGATTCCTTCGCCATCAGGCTTTTCTCAAGCTCATACCGCTCGACCTGCGCCTGTGCCGCCTGGATTTCCGTGCGGTTCGTGGCCGCCATCGCGAAGAGGGCGTCAATGTTGCCGCTGTATCCGTTCTCCGGCGGGGTCGCAACCGCGCCCAGCGGGCTGTCCGCCCGGCGGTTGAAGAGCATGTTCAACTTGGCTTTGAGCGTGGACTCCCGGGACTCCAGATCCAAAAGCTTCTGCTTCAGCATGGTGATCTCCGCCTGCGCCTTGAGCACATCCGCCTGCGCGCGCTCACCGGTGGCATACATGGTCGCGGTGACCTTTACTATGCGCCGCAGGACCTCTTCCTCCTCCCGCGTGACCGCAACGGCCTGCTGCACCGCATAGAGGTCAAAACAGCTCTCCTTGACCATCATCACCACGTCACGTGTCATGGAATCGAGTTCGCGCCGCATGTCCTCGGCATCCTTGGCCGCAATCCCTTCCCTCAGAGCACGCTTGCCAAACCAGGGGAACTCCTGCTGCACCATGTAGCGCTTCTCATTGGTGCCGGGCCAGGTGCCTCCGCTTGCCATATCCATCCCGCTGTAGGTGAACATCGGATCGGGCAGCGTTCCAGCTTGCGCGGAGCGCTGCTGCATGGCCTCCCATTTGGCACGCAGGCTGTTCAGCTGCGCGTTGTTGCGGACGGCCAGATCCACGGCCGAACCGAGGGCCAGATCCGCACCGGGTGCCGGCGACTGGGCATACGCGGGGTCCATGTCGGTGAACAATCCGAAGCAAATCGTCAGACACATCAAGAGCGGGGGAAGACGACACTTTTTGCCGGGCTCCATTTTCAGTTGCTTGTTCATGAATTGTCCATGTCTTTGTACCGGCCGGCCCCGACTCCCGGACGCGTAGAACCGGCTGTCTATTTGAAAACTTTCAAGTCCAAGGGAGAACCCCGCATCGAGCATTGTCGTTTGTCGTTGCCGCCTACGGTGTCTTGTCAAGCGTGATGCCTTTTTCTTCCAGCTTCTTGATGTAAAAGGCAGGGTCCTCCTTCACATCCGTGAGGCACATATTGCAGCACACATAGATCCGGTTGCCATCATAGTCCACAAAAAGGTCTTTATTGATCGGATTGCCTTCCATGTCCGGGCAGGTTGTCTGATGTTTAACCGCAATGGTTGGGGTTGGCGTGGCTGGCACCGCCGGGTCCGCTGCAAACAACGGCAACGCAAAATTCACGGCCAGAATTGTTGCAGCAATGATGCTGATCCGTTCCATCTTTTGCATGTCACCCTCATTGTTTTGTGTTTAGATCCTTGAATCATGCCATATTGATTAAAGTATGCGCTCCTCATGGGAAAAAACAATATTTAAAAAGACAGCACCCATATCACTCCCCGAACCACAATAGCTCGCGGATGGCCGGCGGGGCATTGGTGCCGGAGGGATCCCACAGATTCAAGTAAATGTACCTCGTCGCAACCATGGCCACCACCTTGAGGAAACGGGACACCGCGTGTCTTCCGGAGAAAATCCGCACGATAGCCATCCTTCGCATATACCCGACCTTTCAGGGCGGAATCACCGCCATTTGACAGGCTCATCAGGCTATGAAGATTACAATGGCCATATCGTTGAAGTCAATCGTGGAGTCGGACGCAACGCGGGCAAAAAAGCACAGGGTTCAGAGTTCAAAAAATCAATGAGCTAGTGGACCCAGATGCCGGATCTTTTAATTTTGAAATCCGAAATCTAAAAACACCTGAACCCCGAACCCTGAACCCTACGCCCGGTAGAACTGCGAAGTTGGCTTGCGAATCCCGACATCAGTGGTTATCTTATCCCCCGTGAATACCGACACCACCATCCGGGTCCTGCCCAGCCACGTGATCAACAAAATCGCGGCCGGCGAAGTGGTCGAACGCCCCGCCGCCGTGCTCAAGGAGGTCATGGAGAATGCCATCGACGCCGGCGCCACCCAGCTGGATGTGGCCATCGTGGCCGGCGGCAAGAAGCTGATCGCCGTGCATGACAACGGCAGCGGCATGACCCGCGACAACGCCCTGCTTTCCATCGAGCGCCACGCCACCAGCAAGATCCGCGATGTGGACGACATCGAGCGCATCCATACCCTGGGGTTCCGCGGCGAAGCACTCGCCGCCATCTCCGCCGTCTCCCGCTTCCGGCTCACCACCTGCCGCACGGGCGACGTGGCGGGCACGGAAATCCGCATGCACGGCGGGCAGATCGAAGATGTCACGGCGATTGGCCGGCCCGCCGGGACATCCGTGGAGGTGCGCGACCTGTTTTACAATGTGCCCGCCCGCCGCAAGTTCCTGCGCTCCGACACCACGGAGCTGACCCACCTGCGCGAGGCCTTCCTATTGCAAGCGCTGTCACATCCGGAAATCGGCATGACCCTGCAGGTGGATCAGCGTGACATCTACCGGCTGCCAGCCGGCGCGCCGCTGCCCGACCGCCTGCGCGACCTGTTCGGCGCGGAGTACGGCACGCGGCTCCGGCCGGTCCATCACCAGGAAGGCGGGCTGAGCTTCACCGGCTTTGCCAGCCTGCCGGAAATGAGCCGGGCGGACCGCCATGAGCAATTTGTCTTCATCAACGGCCGCGCGGCCAGCGCGCCGGTGATCCAGTACGCCATCCGCGAGGGCTACCACACCCTCCTGCCCGCGGACCGGTTCCCCTCGGTTTTCCTGTACCTGGCCATGGACCCCGAACTGGTAGACGTGAATGTGCATCCCGCCAAAAAGGAAGTGCGCTTCCGCCAGCCCGGACAGGTGCGCGACGCCCTGATCAACGCCATCCGCAGCGCGCTGTCAAGCAGCGTGCATGCGCCGCAGCCGCCGCCGGCCATGCGGCCCAAGGCCGGGCCGCCGCGTGCGGATGCAGGGCTGCAGATGACCATTGAAAACCTGCCGCCCACCCGCACCTTCTCCTATCCGCGCCTGCCCATGGAGACGCCTCCGCCAGCCCCCGCGCCCGTAGCAACCGCCACCGCTGCGGTGGCCACGGACCAGGCGCCAGCCGCCGCGGTCACCAGCGCACCGTGGACCTCGTGCCGCGTGCTGGGACAGGTGGGCGGCCTTTATGTGCTGCTGGAAACGGAAGACGGCATGGTGCTGATGGATCCGCATGCCGCCCATGAGCGGGTGCTGTTTGAAAGATTCACCTCAGACATCCACCACGGCCACGTGGCCACGCAAAACCTGCTACTGCCGCAGACCGTCACCCTGCAACCCGCGGATGCGCTGCGGCTGCGCAAGGCGCTGGAACTGCTCCGCAAAATGGGATTCGGCATCGCCGAATTCGGCAGCGACACCTTCATTGTGGATGCCCTGCCCTCCTATTTCGCCGAGCTGGAGGCGCGCGGCCTGCTGCTCGACATCACCCACCAGCTGGAGCAGGCCGGCGCGCGCGGCGCGCAGGGCCGATGGCAGGAAGAAGCCATCGCGCAAGCCGCCTGCAAGGCCGCCTGCAAAGCCCATGACCGCCTGCGCCTGGAGGAGATCGAACAGCTCGTCATCGACCTGGCGCGCGCGGAAATGCCCTACACCTGCCCCCACGGGCGGCCCACCCTAATCCTCATGTCCTTCCGCGAGCTCAACAAAAAATTCGGCCGGGAGTGACGGGCCAAGCTTTTCGGCAGATGAGAAGCAAAGGCGGGCTTGTGTCACGACGGCTCCGATATGCAAGAGTTCATGGGGCTAATCCGCAACGGTCTTCAGGATACAGATCATTGGATTTCGTCCTGCTCCACCTCGTGAATCTTCTTCTGCGCAGGGTTCAGGGTTCATAAAATTCGGCTCGCCCGGAGGTCTCGCCCTACCCATGGAGAATCCTGGACTTTATAGCCCAAACTTCAGAGGGTGGGGCGAAGTCTCCGACTGATATGACAAGGCACACCCGTAAATTCAGGAACCCTGAAACAGACATTGACGGCGGTCGACCGGGGAAGCATAATCCGGCCATGAATATTCACATGACCATGACCAAACATTGCATCACCGGCATCGCCAGCCTCCTCCTCTTCAGCGCACAGAACCCCGCGGTGGCGGCCCCGCCGCAGCAACGGCCGTCCAAACCGACGGCAAACACGGTGACCCTGAAAGCCGTCAAGGACACGCTGCTGGACGAGGACCGGCCGGACAACAACATGGGCCGCGCCTACCACGCCGCGAAAGTCGCCAGCTTCCGGTCAAAGGGCTACAACCGCATCATGCTGGTGGAGTTCGACCTCGCCTCCCTGGCCTCGACCAACATCACGCAGGCGACCTTCCGCCTCCATTGCGCACCCTCGGGCTGGGATCATTCCATTGACGCCAACTTCCTCTTTTTCGGCATGCTGCAGCCATGGGAGGAAGGCTCGGGCATCGGCACCATCGGCAGCGAAACCCTGGACGGCGCCTCATGGCATTCCCGCGACGGCTCCAACACATGGAACGGCGGGAGCATCGTCGTGGGGGGCAAAAACCCATCGGGCAACTTTGACGCCGCCCCGTTTGCAACCAAAGCCCACACCACCTATGAGGAATGGCTGAACAAGTGGATCGAAGTGGATGCCACCCCGCTGGTGCGCCAGTGGGTCGGCGGCGCCCGGCCCAACTGCGGCATCGCGGTCTGTGCGCTGGGACTGTCCACCAACAACGCCTACACCATGTTCGCCACCCGGGAATACAAGCAGGACGGCTACAGCGAGGGCGAGGTGGCGCCGCAGCTGGTCATCCAGTTCGCACCGGCCATGCACGCGAAATAACCGCTTCAGGCATTCCCCCGAACATCCGCCTTGCACAACGTGAAAACCCATGCCATCATGGATCCGAAGCCTTCGGATTTGCGGCATAGCGAAAAGGCATCCGTTGACGGTTAACCTCTTTTTGGCAGATCAACATGTCGCCCAAAACGACCATAACGCTGACGGTCGCCATCATTCTCGTGGTCTTCCATGTCATAACGATCAAAGGCGCCATCATCATCGCGGCCTTCTGTATCGTACGATGGTTCATCCGGCTGCCCGTTCCGCCCGACCCCTGGGAAATGGAGATCTCCCCGGAAGAGCTGGATAAAATCACCACGCAGGTGTGCGAACGCTGCTTGACACCGGTCGCCCGGCCGAGACAGCATTACTGCTCCAAATGCGGGAACGCGACCAGCGACCTCGCGCGGTACATTCCATTCGTGAACATCGCCTTCAACTACTCGATTTTCGCCACGCTCTGGCAAAGAATCCGGCAACCGGAAACACCCGCAGGGCAAAGGGTCTTCGCCGTAGTCATCATTCTGCTCTTTGCGCCCGTGATGCTGGTGGTCGGCGTGCCATTGCTCATTTACAGAAAACTGAAAGGCAAGCCGACTTGACAGGTACGTCTGTTGCGCTGAGCGGGGAAAGCGTTGTTATCGAGGACGGCCGGAAACAAACTACGAAACCCGCAAAATTGACGGCGCGGTTATTACTTAACCGGTGCGGGTTTCACGGGCATCCGCACGGCGACGCAGTCGTAGAGCGTCCGGTTGGACTGAAACGAGGATGTTTGGCGGACGTAAACCCGGTAACCGGCAACATCCACGGACGGCTGGCGCGCCAGGGCCGGCACCATGTGCGCCGCAGCCTCGACATCGGCGATGAGGGCGGCATCCTGGGACAGCACCACAACGCCTTTCTGCGGATCGAAAATGATCCAGCACGGGATGATCCCGTCCGGCAGGGAAACAGGCAGCCCCGGAACACCCGGCTGCCCGGCCGCTTCGGCAACCCGCGTCTCGAGATGGATCATGCGGGCAATGGCATCCGGCGTGGCCAGACCCAATGAGCCGCCAACCAGATCGAGCAGCCGGTGGCGCAGGACACCCAATTCCTTCACCGTCCGGAGGCCTTTCAAATCCTCATTACCCTGGATCGCCTTGGCCAGGCCGGACACCTCTTTTAGATAGGCGATTTTGGCGCTCTCCGGCACGAAGTACAGAACGATGACATGCACCGGGGCACCGTCCGCCGCGCCATAATCAATTCCAGCAGGGCTCCAGCCGATGGCGCAGCACAGCTCGCCGCCGCCCGGCCCGCGGGCATGCGGGCAGGCCCAGCCATTGCCCAGCCCCGTGTTGGACTGCTTCTCCCGGGCCAGCACTCCGCCGACAATGTCCAATCCCGGCTTGACCCCGGGAATGGCCTCGATCATGGAGGCGAGCAGCTGGAGCGCTTTCTCCTTGTCGTTTTCAGCCAGTTCAATCAGCCGGCCGTCCTGCAATGCTGTCAAAAAACTTCTCATAAGTTGAAATGATGATGGCATTAGTTTCCGTGCCGGGCAAGGCGGATGTTTTCCATGTTCATGCAGGAAAATGAAAAGCCGTTTTGAGCCGGGTCCTTACTCCACGCCATATTTACGATGAAACCATGTTTTCACGAAATGTGTCAGGACGCAGTATGCCATCAGGAAAGCCGCGAGCCATACCCAATAGGCGGCGGGCAGCGGCACCAAGCCGAGGAAGCCGCCGAAGGCCGAGTACGGCAGCCATACGCCGACGGCCATGACAAGCACGGTCATCAGGAGCATGGCCGCGCTTGGACGGCTCTGGAACAACGGAATTTTCCGGGTCCTGATGATATGGACAATGAGGGTCTGCGTCAGCAGCGATTCCACAAACCATCCGGTGTGAAAGAGCTTTTCGTAGTACGCCTTCATGGCCACGCTAGTGGACGGGGTGACAAATTCGCGGCAGTGAAAGACAAAGAGCATCAGCGCATAGGTGGCATAGTCAAAAATGGAACTGATCGGCCCGATGAAAAACATGAACCGCCGGATGTTCGAAATGTTCCACTTGCGGGGATGTTGCAGCAGCTCGTCATCCACGCGGTCGGTCGGGATGCCGGTCTGGGAGATGTCATAGAGCAGGTTGTTGGCCAGGATCTGGATCGGGGCCATCGGCAGGAAAGGCAGGAAATAACTGGCGCCCACGACGCTGAACATGTTGCCAAAATTGGAACTGGCCCCCATGCGGATATATTTGATGATATTGGCGAACACCCGCCGGCCTTCCATGATGCCATCGCCCAGCACCAGCAGGCTCTTTTCCAACAGGACGATGTCGGCGGCCTCCTTGGCCACGTCGGCCGCGGTGTCCACCGAGATGCCCACGTCCGCCGCCTTGAGCGAAGGCGCGTCGTTGATGCCATCGCCCAGATAGCCGACCACATGGCCCTTGCGGCGCAACGCCTCGATGACCTCCTCCTTCTGCGACGGCGAGAGCCGCGCGAAGACATCCGTGCGTTCGGCAAGCACGGCAAAAGCCCCGGCATCCAGCCCGTGCAGCCGGTCGCCGGTCACGATCTCCCCCGCCTCAAGGCCCACGGCGCGGCACACCTGGCGGGTGACCAGCTCATTGTCGCCCGTCAGGATCTTGACGCGGACCCCGGCGTCACGGAGCAGGCTGATGGCCTTCAACGCGGATTCTTTTGGCGGATCGAAAAATGCAATATATCCCAGCAGGATCAAATCGGCCTCATCGGCCACGGAAAACAGCTGCTTATCCGTGGCAAACTCCCGGTAGGCCACGGCCAGCACGCGGTACCCCGCCGCGCCGAGCTCCTCGCACTCCGCCAGCAGATCGTGGCGGATCATGGCGATGAGCGGATAGATTTCACCGTCCACCTGGTACCGGCCGCTCGCCTTGAACATCTCCTCCACCGCCCCCTTGCAGATCAGGACATGCGCGCCTTCGTGCTCGATGACCACCGACATCCGGCGGCGGTTGAAGTCGAACGGTATCTCATCAACCTTGCGGCAGTGATCCACGTCGAGCTCGTCATGCGCGAGGATGGCCCGGTCCAGCAGGTTCCGCAACCCTGTCTGGTAGTGGCTGTTCATGTAGGCGTAGCGCAACACGTCGTCGCTCGGCTTGCCGGTCACGTCCACACTTTTTTCGAGCACCACCCGGTCCTGCGTCAGCGTGCCCGTCTTGTCCGTGCAGAGGATGTCGATGGCGCCGAAGTTCTGGATGGAATTAAGCCGCTTGACGATGACCTTGCGGCGCGACATGGCCAGCGCGCCCTTCGACAGGTTCAGGGTCACGATCATCGGCAGCATTTCCGGCGTCAGGCCCACGGCCACGGCCAGGCCGAACATGAGCGCCTCGCCCCAATGGCCCTTGGTCAAGCCGATGATCATGAAAACCGTGGCGGTCATGACCAGCATGAAGCGCACCATCAGCCAGGTGAAGGAACGGATGCCCGTGTCAAAACTGGTCTCCGTCTGCGCGCCCGCCAGCCGCGCCGAGATGGAACCGAAATACGTGCGCATGCCCGTGTTCACCACCACCCCGAGGGCCGCGCCGCTCAACACGTTGCTGCCCTGGAAACAGGCGCACGACAGCTCGATGGCGTTCCGGCCCGCCGCATCCACGGCGGCCGCGCTCTTCTCGACCGGCAGGGATTCCCCGGTCAACGCCGACTGGCTGACATAGAAATCCTTGGCCGCAACCACCCGCAAATCCGCAGGGATCAGCGTGCCTGCGTTCAGCGCCACCACGTCGCCGGGAACCAGGTCGGCCATCGGCACTTCCACATCCCGGCCGTCGCGGCGCACCGTGCAGGTGGTCTGCACCATTTCCTTCAGCTTCTCCACCGCACGATTGGAACGGGTCTCCTGCACATAGGAAAGGCCCACGCTGATCAGGATCATGCCGCCAACGACCGCGGCTGAGCGCAAATCGCCCATGAACAGCGACACGGCGACAATCACCAGGAGCTGGATGACCAGCGGATTGCGGAACCGCGCGAGAATGTCGGACAGGAAACTGATTTTCTTGCGGGATTCGATTTCGTTCCTGCCGAATTCACGACGCCGGTCCCCGGCTGCGTCGCCCGACAGGCCCGCCTGCGTCGTCGCCAGCCGCGCCAGCGCCGTTTCCACCGGCAGCGCGCACAGCTCGACAAGCCGCCGCTCATGGTCGGTGACCGGACGCGTGGCGGACTTGGCTTCCCGCCGCATCAGCTCCGGCGCAATTTTCAAGAACAACGACCTCAGCATGGTGTCCCGACCCTCCGATATCGGCAGGCCGCCGGCAAGTCCGTTTAAATGCCGGTGGGCAGTGATACAGTGAAAACTTAAACCCGTAGAGAATGTTATAGCCCCCCCCTTCTTGGAAAGACAATGAAAAATTCCCGGGGCGGTGCTGAACTTTAAAAGCCGGTTGCATTCCATTTTTGATGGCCGTGGAAAAGTGCCGTACGCATTTCGCGTGCAGAAAATTTCCGGCGCCAGAATCGGGACGCCTAGCCCTTCGCGCGTTTGGCGTGTTTCACAGTTACAGGTCCAAATATCCCATCCGTGTTATCCGTCATCATTCATGGTCAATTTTCACCGCCACTTTTGTCTTTTCCGGTTGCCACCTCCTGCCTGATTTTAAAACCTATTCAAGGCAAACGAAACACAATGGAACACATTTTGAGAAATATTTCCGTCCTGTTTTATTTGTAACTAATTGTTCATTAATATGTTGCAAACTATAATGACAGGTTGTTTGTCTTTTTCGTGTTCCGTTTTTGATGTTTTTCCGGTTCCAAGGAGCTGGCGAATGGTGACTGTTCACCACGGATGAAACGGATGGGTGTGGGATTTCACACATTTTGTGTTTCGTAGTTTCCTCTTTTCCAAGGCCTGCAGCGTATGCGGTTGACTTTTCAGGCGGGGGTTTCTACCTTTTCCCTGCAGTCCAAGGGAAAAGAGATCAGATCGGCCTGAGTGGCGGAATGGCAGACGCAAGGGACTTAAAATCCCTTATCCGAAAGGGTGTATGGGTTCGACTCCCATCTCAGGCACCAGCTAAAAAACCCTGAAAACACGCGAAAATGCCAATAAATCGTGGGGTTTTCACTTCCAAGCCCTAAACTACGTTAGCCTTGTCCACGATTCTGTCTCTTGCAATCTCTTCCCGTGATTTACTACAATCTTACTACAGTCAAAAAATGTGCGATTTTCAGGGTGGGTAAAACACCCCGCCGGATGTATGCGCTGGCGCAAGTGGATTTCCCCTTTAGTGCGTAAATTGCGTAATTTCAAAACTCTTTTTGTCCTAAAGTGTTTAAAAAAAAAGGGGGGGGGTTAACTGTGAACAAAGAGGCCGACCGGACAAGGTGCCTCCTTTGTCAGATGCTTTCTAGTCAACTGGTTCACGGTCGTTGCGCGAAAGCTCAACAGGGATATTTTCAAGATTGTGACGTTTCAACATGTTTTTAACTGTGTTCATGTCGTTTTTTGAAGATTTAGGCGAAAGGATCACTGCGAGAATCAGTTGATCAAGGATTACAGGTAAGTCTAGATGATCTGGTGTTGGCTCTTTCCAATTGCCCCATTGAATAATTCGCATTTCCCTGTCTAGCTCGAAATGCTTGTCCTTGTGAAGGAATGGGGACAACCGATTATAGCCGATATGCCGCCCTCCTGCTTGATCATAGTATTCCACTTCCGATATGTCGAGTGGCCAGCAGTCAATACTCTGTTCGCAAATTGCCTGAAGCTGTTTTGCCGTGCTCTTGATAGCAACGCCCGATTCTGTGCCGACATATGCCTTCCACATCAAATCAAAATCGTAGTCACTCATACACCAACAACTGATATATGTCTGCCTTCGCTTTAGGCGTCTGGCATTAGCCTGCTCTTTCTCAGATCCACCCCATCCTGAATCTTGGAGGTATTTTTCTTGGTAAGCAATCTGTTCTTGAGAATAGCATCCTTCGAAGATGTCTTGGAGTTTATCCGCGCGACATAAGTATAATGATTTGTTTTCGAGGAGGTACTCGAATTTTTCAATGTTCATGTAGCGCAACACCGGCTGATCAATGTTGCTAGGTAATTGACATGACGAACTGACTGGTCTTATACATTCATCCATGTTGTCTCCTATATCTAAAATGATATAGCTAATGACAGAAGGCGGTCAACTCCGTCCCTGCTACTGACTGACAAGACGTGCATCAACAGTTTCGTTGTCTTCAGTATTAATCAATTTGTACGGATATGATGGATCATCACCATTTATCACAGTTATATCCGTGGTTGGCAACCAAAGGTTGCTATCAACTCGGCCGATTGGAGCGACCTGCCAAAGCGACCCATCCTGCAGTTTTACCAACGCCCCGTTGTCCATCACTCCCGTTACCCACGTAGAGTCCCCAACATTGATATATGACTGGGGTGGTGCGAGCTGTGTGGCAGAACTAGTCGGACCAAAAAGCGGTAGCGGCAAGAGGGTCTGTGCGCTTGGGGGTGAGTTAATTGTCGGTGATGGAATGCTAAAAATAGATTTGCCGTTTTGGTCGAGCAACTCCATTGTCGGTCCGCTGTTAAATGCGGCCATTCCAGCGAAAGTGTCACCGCACCTGCCCCACAAGGCCAGGTCTGGTCCGTCTTCGCCTATGCACAGCGTAGCACGATTTGTGCCATTCACATCGAACAGTGCCAATAGTGGCCCATCCGTGGCAATGTTCAGTTGAATGCGTCGCACGTTGTTCGTATCAAACAGTCTCAGACTCGGCCCCTCTTTATCCATGCCGAGTCGAATCGTAGCCTTGTCGTTTTCATTGAACATGGTCAACCCCGGGCCGTTTGTAGCCATAGCCAATACCGCGCAATTCTTGCCTTGGCCATCCACCAATACAAACTTCCTAGCTCTGACAATCTCTTGAATTGGCAGGTTACACGTAAAAAATAGAATCGCCACCATCAGTGCTAAAACTAATGATGCCTGAAGGTGCTTACGCTTTGTGGCTTTTGTTTCCAGCAATGCGGCATTTGTGGCCATCAGTTCTCGTTCTAACTTTTCGATTCGTTCTTCTGTAGTCACGGGGCTGGCCCCGGCGGCGACAACCTTGACCTGAAATGGCGGCACAATGGGCTGTAGTGTGGGAATTTTAATGGGCTTACCACACTCAGGACAGTCGGCAACCAGCCCAGCACCTTGAGAATCTACGCATAACGGCTTGAAGCACTTTGGGCAATTAAATTTGATATCGCTCATAATGTCCCCTTTGCTTGCGGGCAGAGTATTTCAAAATGGAGCAGGCGTCAAGGAGATGGGCGGCTGTGCTGGTTTTCAAAGGGAAAACCCAGACACAGATTTTTGTTGCTGCAGCCACCGCCAGACAGCCCGGCCATACACCCGCAGGAGGTCCCTCAAGCGCACGGGGCAGCAGAAACAGATCCGCAGGGAGCCGGCAGGGATGTCATGGACGGGACTTCCCAATAGCCATGGCAAGTCATCACCGGCTGCGAAGGAAGCGCACCTCGGCGCGCAGACGCTCCACCTCGTCGAGCAGGTCGACCAGCGTTTTAAGCCAAGCCACATCGACGACATGAACGGCGCGTGCACGCTCGATGCGCCGGTCGGGCGGTTGCGGTGCACGGCGCGTCCTGTTGTGGCGACATCCTCCATGCGTGGCGTCGGCCTGTCGGGAGGATGGCGGGCAAGCGAATTGGCGGCGGGGATTTGGAACAAGTCGAACAGATCTGCGCACCCAACGATCAGGCCCCCGGCTTTATGAAAACAGCCAGGCGGAAACCACGCCCGCCCGTTGCGACTGGCGGACCGCTTCCACGGCCGACTGGTCACGGGCGGATAACCGGAGGAGCGTGCCCGTATAGCAGGCCATCAGACGGCACAGGCGGAAAAAACAACACAGGTATATTTTCGGGGAAGAAACCGGCACCCGATACATGCGGGAGAGATATGCCTTTGATGGAAAACCCTTTTCAAGGAAAACCAGCGCCTTGCCTTTAAGCCCGCCCGCATTTTTTATTTCCGAAAGCTGGCCGACCCTCCGCGTGATGGTGACCAGAGGGACCTCCGGGCTGGCCTCAAAGATCTGCGCCCGGGCGGCATCAAGGAAAACAGGCTGGTAGCCATCGGGCTTCATTCCCGACATTATTTTTTCCGGCAGCGCCGCCCCCAGCAAATCCCGGACCAGCAGCAGCATCAGGTAAACACACTTTCGGGCGCCCCACCGGGCGGCCCGCCCGACGACGACCTGCCAGTCGATTTTGTCCACGGATGTTTTCACCAATCCGGCGATATCACACAACTGGATCAGGCCCAATCCATCCTGCAGATGCCGGCAGGCGTGGACACACAAATGCAAAAACAGATCCTCCGGCGAAAGAGTCCGGACCTCCACATCGCCCACTGTGACAAGACACGCCCGCTCCCACAACCCGTCCACATCCACCTTGACTGGGCCGTCCGGCGCCACGATATTCCAGTGAAGCTCGATCACCGTGCCGCTTTTGTTCGTAAAAGGCGGCGAATGATGGGGCACATTCAATGCGCACCCAAGGACAGCAGGATGCGGCTTATAGCCAAGCGCCAGCAGTATCCGTCCAGCCCTGCCTAAATCGCTTTCCTTCACCAAAAGATCCATATCGGACATGGGCCTTAAAGCAATATCACCATAAATATTTTTTGCCAGCGCAAGGCCTTTGAGCGCAATGACAGGCAACTGGTTGCCAACCAGCGCCCTGATGACTTTTGATGCGTCAGAAAACAGACATGTGTTCAACGTGGCATGGTTACGGTATGCATCCCTGAGGCCATTCCCGACATCCGCCGGGACAAGCCAGGCCGGAAGGCCGCGGGACTTTATTTCCCGGTAGAGCATCCCTCCTACTTGAAAGCGCAGGGCAAAAATAGCCAGATGCTCCCAATCCGCCGGCGATAATTCCGCCAGCCTGGCTTCCGGTATTTCACCACCTGAAATAAAATCGCATAAAAGACGGGCCAAGCTTTCTTTTTCCATGATCAGTCCTCCGGTTCTTGCGGCTGACCCCAAACCCGGTCACACCTCCCAAAGAACTCAACGACGATTCCATGCTTCAGCACATCAACTTGAAAAGGTGATCAGACTGTAGACCAGCAGGCTGCCAATCCGTGTGCTACACGCATGAAAGGAAACATCAAATGGTGTCATCCCGCCTGCTATGCACCCGGGACTGACCCGGCCGTGCAAGCAGCTGTTGTTGCAGCCGTGCCGGGCGTGCAGGCCGTTGCAGCGCTGGTTCCGGTCGTGCAATAACCGATGGTGGCGTTTGTCCCGGCCTCGCAATAACCGGGGCCGCCATTGGCGTACCCGCCAGCCGCACAATAAGTCCCGCTGCCGCTGCCATCCGTGGCGCCGGACGAGCACCCCGCCGTCCCACCCCCATCAGAGGCGCCAGGCGCGCAACCCTGAGATCCCACTGAACTTCCAACGGAACAGACGCCTGACCCGCGGGCGATCTCCCCCAAAGAAATAAGGACCGGGGATTCATATTTTGATTTGCCGCCGGCATTTTGCTTCGACATATGACACCTCAGATATTTGCAGTTTGCACCCTTTTGATCGCAGGCCAAACAAGTTGGTTCCTGTTTAACAATCTATAAATATATGCGATGGAACCGAACCTGAGATATGGGGTAAAACCCTACCATGATCCCAGACAGCGTGGTTCGATCAAACCCAGAATGGAGCGGGAAAAGGTCAGGGCGAGATCAGCCAATCCTTAAGGGTGGTGAGGGCCTGCCCCTCTTTGGCGAAAGCCTGCATTTGTTTATCGTGCCGCAGCCACCGCCAGACGTCCCGGCCATACACCCGCAGAAGGTCCCTCAAGCGCACGACGTAGTAGAAATAGATCCTCAGGGAGCCGGCAGGGACCGGATACAGCCGCGCCATGGCGGCCCGCGGAAGGAAAAACCCTTTAACAAAAAGAACCACCTTGCCCCGCAGACTGGCTGTCCCCCAGAACCTGGCCACCGCCGGCCACATTGACAAGGGCTGGCCAGTCCGCAGCTCCCGTGAAAAAATCTGTTCCCTGGCCAATGCGAGAAAGCGTCCGTCAAAGTCACCGGGCTTGAGGGCCTCCATGAAGCCCGCCGGCAACGCCACCCCCATCAGCTCCCGGGCGAGCTGCAACGTGAGGTAAACACATTTCCCTATGCCCCATTCACGGGCAAGCCGCTGCACAAGCGCCCAATCCACGGACTCCCCGTCATGCCGGAGGATCTCACTGATGTCACAAAAGAGCTTCAGCCCGGGCTCAAACCCATGCGTGCAGGCCGCATGCAGGCAGAGGTGCAGTAAGAGATCCTCCGGACATAGAACCGCGGCATCAACGCCGGCAATGCGGGCGGGCCGCGATCTTGCCCATTGGCCGTCCGTGTCGATGGCAAAGGGAAACAGGGAGGACAGGATGCGCCAATGCATCTCCAGGCTCACGCCCTGCTTCGGCATGACATAGACAAACTCATTATTATCCTTCCCCACGATCCGGCTATGCTCGGCCGGAGCACAACCCATCTCCAGCAGAAGCGCGTCAACCCGCATCACATCGTCCTGCTTCACCAGAAGGTCCAGGTCGTTCATGATCCGGAGGGCGCGATTTCCGTAGACAAGCTCCGCCAGATGCGCCCCTTTAAGCACAATGACCGGTATATCGTCGCGGTGCAAGATTTCCAGGACTTTGCCAAGGTTGCCATACAGCCTCAGATTCCTGGCGGCATTGGTGAGATAAGCCTGCCGCAGTTCTTCCATGACACCGGGCGGAACGGGTATATCCGGATGGAGCGTCCGCAGGCGATGGTAAAACAAGGGAGCAACCCCATGCCGGGCCGACTGCTGCAAGAGGTCCGCCCAATCCACCTCCGACAGCGGTGCGGCCCCGAGCCCGCCGGTTTTGTCCGGATCCGCGCGCAGGCAGCAAAGGAGCCATTCATCCGTCTTCGACCCGGCCTTCCGGAGCGCCGGGTCTACGCCGGATTCCGCCGGGAAACTGCCGGCGCCACCCGGCAGGGCTACATCTATCTGTTTCTGATCCATCTGCAATCCTCCGGGATCATCAAACCCTCACCGGTAATGTTGGGCCTGCATTTCGAACAACCGGGCGTAGGTCCCACCGGCGCGAACGAGCTCATCGTGGGTACCGCCCTCGATGATGCCGCCATGCGCCAGCACATAAATACGGTCCGCCATGCGGACGGTGGAAAAGCGGTGGCTGATCAGGATGGCGGTCCGGCCGGACACCAGCCGTCGGAAGCTCTGGAAGACCTCATATTCCGCCTTGGCGTCCATGGAACTGGTGGGCTCATCCAGCACGATGATCTGCGCATCGCGCATGAAAGCGCGGGCCAGGGCCACTTTCTGCCACTCGCCGATACTCAGCTCCTCCCCGTCCGCGAACCACTTCCCCAGCATCGTGTCATAACCATGGGGCAACGCGCTGATGACGCCGTCAGCCCCCGAACGACGAGCCGCGGCGATGATCCGCCCATCGTCGGGCAGAACGGCCGCATTCCCGAGCCAGATGTTCTCGCGGGCGGTCAGATGGTAATGCGCATAGTCCTGGAAAATAATGGCGATTTCGCGCCGCAGCGCTTTGGTTTCAAACTGGCGCAGGTCCACCCCATCGATGGCAATCGTCCCGCCAGTCGGGTCGTACAGCCGGCACAACAGCTTCATCAACGTCGTCTTGCCCGAGCCATTCTCACCCACCAAGGCCACCACCTCCCCGGGGCGGATGGCGAGGGAGACATCCCCGATGACCTTCCGGGCGCCGCCGGGATATTGAAAACTGACATGGTCCAGCACGATGCCGCGCCGCATCGGCTGCGGCACGGGGCGGGCAGGGACCGGGTCAACCACGGTGCGTTTCAGGTCAAGGAACTCGTAGAGATTTGTAAGGAACAGGTTGTCTTCATAGAGCCCCGCCAGACTGCTCAATATCCCCTGAAGCGATCCCTGCACGCGCTGGAAGGCCTGATAATACATCACCATATCACCCAATGTAATCTTCCCCCACATCGCCTGATACGCCACATACGCATACGAACCGTAGATGGCCGCGGTGGCAAGGGCCTGGGCCGAAAAATCAGCGCCGGACCGCCGGCGCGTGATGGCCAGGCGCCCCTTGCGGAGCTTGCGGCGGACCTCATGAAACCGGCGCATGAACAGGGGCCCCAGCTCAAACAGGCGGATTTCCTTGGCATGGCTGCTGTCGGTGAGCATCCAATTGAGGTAGCCGGCCTGCCGTTCCGTGGCGGCCTGCGCACGCTGCCAGCGATACATCTTGCCGGTATATCCGAACCGCAACGCGGCACCGGAAATGACAGCCGCGAGCAGCACGACCGTGATCATCCAATTGAATGACACGAGCAGCGCGGCGATCGCCAGCAACGAGATCCCGTTCTGACCGATCTGCGACAGGCCGTTCACGATGCTGAGGGGCCGGGAGGGCGCCTCACGCTGGGCGCGATGAAGCGTGTCATAGTACTGCGCGCTCTCGTAATACTCCAGGTCGACCTCAACCGACTTGGCAAGGAGGACGTCGTTCATGTGGTCCGAGACAATGTAAGACTGCCATTCGCTGACCAGCCCCGCCAGCGCCCGGATCAAGGCAGCCAGCAGGGTCACGGCAGCCATCAGGCCAACGAGCAACAGCACGTGTCGAAGAGCGGCACCTTTGTCAGGAGCCGCCGGCCCCGCCGTCACGGCGTCCACCATGAGCTTCGTGAGATACAAGGGGAGCAGCGGCAACACCCCCTGGATCACAAGGAAAAAGCCGTTGACGATGGTCCAGCCTTTCGCACTATGCCAGACAAAACGCAGGGCTCGGCCCAGCTGCAGGGCCCGTCGTATTTTCACCGTTATCGGCTCCGCCTGCTCTTTCATAATTGCACGCAATCATCCAGAACTTTTCGGCTTTGATTCCGCTTCATCCCTGCCGGCCGTTTCCGCACCGCGGCCGCCCTCCAACGCCTGCCCGATGCCCTTCCAGAAATCACCGGCCAAGGTGATGTGCAGCACATGTGCGGGCACAACCCGCGCCAGGGCACAAAGGTTGTCAAACCGTTCCAGATGCAGGGCGCGGAGATCTTCCTTGCGCAGGCCCGGCGCCATGAACGTGGAGGCCTGACCCGCAGACTCGCTGAGCATGCTGACCGCATGTCCGGGACCCACCCGTTCCACCCGGTCTTCAGCCGCCCGGGCGAGGAAGAAGATGCCTTTGAGCGGCACCGCGCGCTGCACATCCCACGAACCGCCCGCCCCGCCGTCCAGGAAACGGCTCCAGGTGGGCCAAGGGTGCGCCCAGTAATTCCCCTGCGGATCCCGCACCACCAGCGTGGTGTCGTCACACAGCGAATGCCACGGGGCCGGGAACCGGTTGCTGGCCGTGGTCTTTCCCGTTCCGCCCGGCGCGGCCAGGACCACACCGATGCCGTCCCGCTCCGCGAGCGCACCATGTATGAGGACACCGCCGCGGGACTGCGCTTCGCGGGCAAAGACGAGCGACAGCCGCACCAGATTGACGAACGGACCGCCCCAGTGCGCGTTTGGACTCAGGATGCAGGCCGCGAAGCCGTCATTTTCCGATGCCAGCGGGACATAACCACCCGCCACAGACGGATGCGCGTCCACCTGGACGAGGAGCCGGCACAGATGGCCGCGACGGGAAGGTTCAATTGCACCCGGGGCCAGGCGCACGAGCTGCATCGCGCATCCCAGCTGTGAAACAATGGATGCGGCCTCCCCGTCCCCAGCAGTGATTTCCCAACAACTGCCATCAGCCAGGACGAGACTATACAGCACTTCCTGCGTCCGCTGCGGGTCCAGCGTCCGCTGCCATTCAGCCAAAACCCGCCGGTTCAACCGGACCCGGTCCTGCTGCCGCGGGAGCGTCTTTCCATCCACCAGCAGTTGAAACGGCCGCCGGATCTGCCATTGACGGGTATAATCTTCGTAGCGCCCGATGACCCGCCGCCCCAGCAAAAGCTGGAACTGATCCAAGCCCCGCGAGCGGAAAACGACGACCCGCGGACGGAAAGGAGCCGGCAACAGCCGCGCGATCAAATTCCAGCGGGACATGGCCTGATAGAGGGGATGCAGCAGCGGAGAGACGCCACGGTCAAGGCCGCGCCGCCAACGGAACCAGCGGCTTACGAGCCGGCCCCTAAACCCGCCCGCGATTTTCCGCCGCCGCTGGCCGCGCCACGCGGCCACCACCTGTCCCTTGATGTCCTCCGGCTGCAGGAGGAAATCATCCTCCCGCGCGTTGTTGTCACCAAGGGTGGATATACCTGCGGGGGCCACGCGGACAATGCGGTGCACGACCGGCTGATCCGCCCCGGGCGATTCAAAAAAGGCCACATCGCCGGCGCGCAGGGGCCGGCGGTCATACGGCAATATCTCCATGATCTCCGGCTCGCGCAGAGTCGGATTCATGCTGGGCCCGACATAGGCAGCGAAGAACATGGCCGGCATCCCCGTTATTATTCCGCGATGGCATTGCCGACAGCAACCGGCGGAGGCGGTGCGGGCCGCGCGCCCAGACGCGAAGCGGGAAAGAGGCCCGCTTTTTCCGCCTGTTCACAGAACCAGTAAGGCGCCCACAGGCTACCCTTGCTGTAATAGTTCTGGGCGACGCACGAGCCCAGGCAGCGCCCCTTCATCAGGCAGCGGCCGCAGACTCCTTCCAACCGCGCGGGCAGCCCCTCGCGCAGCGCTTTCAAGACGGCGTTCTCCCGCCATATCTTTTCCAGGCTGTCCTTGCCCACCTCGCCGAAGACCAGCTCCGGCACCTGCTCGCCGATGCCGCACAGGGCATAGTGCCCGCTGGCGATGACACCCATGATGCCGAAAATCCCGCAGGCGCTGCACCCATCCCCGCAAGCGATGTGATGGAGGGTTTTAAACGCGTGCGGATAATGGAAAAAGAGCTTCAATTTGGTCCCGGGCGCCAGGTCCTGCTCCACATGCCGCCCCAGCGCGATGAGGTCGGCGATATCCAGGGTCTCCTGGTTTTCATGCATCTTCTCGCCCCGCGCCGTGGGCTGCACCACGTTGAACTTGAGCGAGGCCGCCCCCAGCTCTTCGACCATCCGCACCATGTCGCCCACCTGGCCGGCATTGATGCGCATCACCGTGAAAATGACCTGGGGCTTGATGCCGGCGGCCACAAGGTTGCGCACGGCCTGCCGGACGGCTTCAAAGGATCCCGGCACGCCGCGCACCCATTCGTGGGTCGCGGCATCGACCCCGTCAATGCTCACGGATACGAACCGGTCGGGAGATTTGACAATTTCAGCGGCGACCTCCGGCGTACACAGCAGGCCATTGGTCTCGATTATCAACTTCAGCTTTTCACGCCGGACAATCTCCAGCAAATGAGTGAAGCGGGGATGCAGCAGCGGCTCGCCGCCGGTCAGCTTGACACCGCTCAGGCCCAGCGGTTTGGCCTCGCGGATGGCCGTCTCGAACAGCTCAACCGGCAAGGTGGGATAACGGCTGCCGGTGGCGTCGAACCGCGGGCCCATCCAGCAATGGCGGCAGGCAAGGTTACACCCTTCGGTCAAATAGAAATACAACGTGTTGATCGTACGCATCACAGCCTCCCCCGTCTCCTTTGGTTTCATGCTTCCCGGCGAGTTCATGGAATCGCCCCTCCTTCCCCGAGAAACCGCCGCAAACACGCATCCGGGCTGGGGTGGTCAACCTTGCCTGTCAATGAGTAGGCCAGCCCCGGGCAGTTGCCGGTGCAATAAGGGATGTAGACACAGCCGGCGCAGAACTCAAACCCGGCCAGCGGTATCGTATGCCGGTTGCGCAACTGGTTCAGGGCCGGGCTGTTTTGCCATACTTCCGCCAGGGAATCCCGGTTGATGTGCCCCAATTCGACATGGTTCAACATGTTGCAGGGAACGATGGTGCCATCGGCGCGCACGGCGATTTTGCTGTTCGGGCAACCGCACGCGGTGAGGCGGCCGCCATTGGGGAAGGCCGGCAGGCCCTGCGCCCGCGCATCCTCCATGCGGCGCCACATGCGGCCATCCGTCAACGGGCCGGCGGTTGCCGAGATGCGGCCATTGTATTTCGCCGTAAGGCGCAGCAGGGTCGCCATGGCCTCCTTCCGCTCCCCGACATTCAGCATCAAATCATCCGCGTTCACGCAACAGGTTCCCAGGTACCCCGCGGAGTTGATGCCAAAGGACGGCAGGCCAAGGTCATCCAGAAGGAAGCGGGCGATGTTCTCCAGATCATGCACGTTGTCGCGATGGATCGTGACACGCACGGCCACGTTGATCCCATGGCGCTGCAAGGTGCGGATGCCGCGGATCGCGCCATCAAACGAGCCCTGCCCACGACAGGAGTCGTGAACCTTTGCGCACGAGCCATCCACCGACACCTGGACATACTCGCAGCGACCTGTGCGGACAATGAAAGCGGCGATCTCATCGCCAATCAGCGTACCGTTGGAGAGGAAGGAGAAACGCATCCGGTTGCGGACGATCCCCTCAAGGAGCACGGGCAGGTCCTGCCGGATAAACGGCTCCCCGCCCGCCAAGGTGAGTTTCATCACGCCGAGCGACCCCAGTTCGTCGAAGAACTTAAGCCATTGCTCCGCGGGAAGGTCCCGGTACTCCACCGCCGGGTTGTTGAAAAAATAGCAGTAACGGCAGCGCAGATTGCAGCGGGCGGTGATTTCAATGTCCACGTTGCGCGGGGACCGCATGACCTTTGTCACCACGGGTTCGACTGACACCGCCGGTTCTATGAGTTTCCCGGGCATCGGTTATTTGCGCTCCAGTTCCAGCCCCACAAAACCGTTTTCCGCCAGCCGGTCGACGAAGGCGACGACTTCCTTGGAGACAGCGTCCGGCGCGCCTTCAAAGCTGTCCCTGATCTCCGACACGATCACATCGAGACTTCTCCTGCCGTCCATCCGCTTCCATACCGCCACACCGACAGGATTGGTCCCCACGGCATCGGCCGTATCAGGATTGAAGAGCACGGCCCAGTCGTCGAACTCCTCCCGGAGCACAACGACGGGATTGGCAATCGGTTTATCCGTCTGATTCATAGCCAGCATCTCCCATTTTTCAACCACACACTGAGGGTTCAAGAAACACCATGTGACCAGTATCCGTGCCGTTCAAGCATCAACAAGGATGCTTGAACGGCAGTATGATGACGCGCTGTTCAAAGGCCCCGCTATCCTGCCGAAGACCGCATTCCCGGACGAGTTTTACGCCACCCGTCAACCCTGAGCCCGGAACACGACTCCGCCGACAGCAAAGCTTACAGGCTATCCCCGGCCGTGCAACCTGTCGTTGCGCTTGTGCCTTCCGTGCAGGCAGTTGATGCAGTAACACCAGCCGTGCAATAGCCGACACTCGCGACCGTACCGGCTTCACAATAACCGGGAGTCCCACTTGTGCTCGGCCCCGCCGCGCAATAAGTGCCCGATCCACGGTTGGCAACTGTACTTCCAGTTTGACAGACGCCAGGACCACCGGAAGGGGGGGCCCCAGCACTTCCAGCCTGACAGGCTCCAGTTCCTTTGGCCATCGCCCCCAAGGGGACAATGATCGGCGATTCATACTTGGCTTTTCCGGTGACATTGTCTTGCTGTTTCATGCTGCGCCCTCCTGTTTTTCCGTTGCTACGGGGTATGCGCCCTTCGGGTGGAACACTTTATAACCCATGTTTCCTCCTTTGCTGCACATCCCCTGCTGTCTTTGGTTTCTACTTCAAGTATTATGAATTTACGCGATATGCCGTAATTTTGCATATGGGGTAAAACCCTACCTTTTTGCATTGGCGAATTGCTACAACCGTTCACGGAAGGAGTAATACCATTCGCGTTAGAGGTTCGGTATATACTTGTGCAGCACTGCAATCATTCACCTTTGCCACGGACGGCACAGAGGCCGTCCCTCCAATGTATAAAACTCATGCCGGCTAAATTTTCTGGAGGGTCGGGCTCCGCCCCGACCGTTCTCACGACCGTTCTTTGCCTGGGAACTTTATACTCAATCTTTAGCGTAAATGGTATAATCACCGGCTACGAAGGAAGCGCACCTCGGCACGCAGGTGCTCCACCTCGTCGAGCAGGTCGACCAGTGTTTTAAGCCAGGCCACATCGACGTCGTGGACGGCGCGTGCACGCTCGATGCGCCGGACAGCATGGATCGCCTCCTCCGTGAATGCCATGGCCCCGTACGGCGGCAGCAGGACCGGCCGCACCAGGCCGGCGCGGCAATAGACCAGCATGGAACGGCGGGAGACACCCGCAAGATGCGCGGCCGCGTCAAGGCTGTAAAGCACGTTTGGATCGGGCTGAAACAACTCCAGCGCAAGATTTGAGGGGATATCCGGATCATACGGGTTGTTCATGAGGTCCTCCGCGGGTTGAACGTGGCTTTCGCGGCCAGCTGCTCCCACAGGGCTTTCTGTTCCGGCGTAAGCTGCGAAGGGACCTGGATGCCCACCATGACATGCAGGTCGCCACGCATTCCGTCACCTGCGGGCAGGCCCTTGCCGCGCAAGCGAAACTCCTGTCCAGCCGCCGTGCCCGACGGAATTTTCAAAGCCACCTTTCCATCCAGCGTCGGGATATGGATGGCGGCGCCCAGCACCGCCTCCCACGGGGAGAGATCCAAATCGTAATAAAGATTGGCGTCACGCACGCGGAAGTCGGGGTGTTTGGCGAACGTGACGCGCAAGTACAGGTTCCCCGAACCGCCTCCGCCCATGCCCTCCTGCCCTTTGCCCGCGAGCCGGATCAGCTGCGCCTCCCGCACGCCGGGCGGAATTTTCACCCGCAGGGTCTGCACGGTGGATTGTCCGGTACGCGGATCAGTGCGCTGCAAGTTGACCGTGCGCGCCGAACCGTGCAGGACTTCGTCAAGCGTCACCATGATGTCGCCCTCGATGTCCTGGCCGCGTTGTGCGGCGGCCCTGCCTTCCGCACCTTCATCCTCCCAGCCCTGGCTGAATCCGCCGGACGGGCGGCCGCGACTGCCGAAGAACTGCTCGAAGAAATCGCTGAAGCCCGTGCCGTCGAAATGGAATTCGGAACCCGCCCCGTCGCGGAATCCGCCCGGCTGCTGTGCGGCCTGCCGCTCGGGATGGTTCCAGTTCGCGCCCAGCTCGTCATACTTACGCCGCTTATCCGGATCGCTGAGGACTTCATTGGCCTCGTTGATTTCCTTGAACCTGGAATCCGCACCGGTTTTGTCCTTGGCAACATCCGGATGATATTTGCGCGCCAGGGTGCGAAAGGCTTTTTTGATTTCCGCGTCGCCCGCGTCCGGCGCCACGCCGAGGACGTCATAGTAGTTCTTGAACTCAAGGGACATGATCAACTCCACTGGCGCCCGACAAGGACGCCAAAGCTTTAAAAATTGATTCGCGCCATGATGGCATGAGTTTTCGTGCCGGGCAAGGCGGATGTTCGAGGGGAATACCCAAAGCGGTCTTTCCCCCGAACAGACAACGCCGTCCGCTGAGGGCAAAACGGCTCACTGGTTCGACACTTCATCAGGGTGAAGTTCGGACACGCTCACCACAGGCCGGAGGCTTCGCCCTACCGAACCCTTTTCGAACAACGTCTAATTTAGCTCCTGAGCCGGGCAGCCCAATTTGCAATCTACGCCACATGTTTTTTGCAGATCTTGCGGAAGTGATAGCCGTAGATGGCGAGAATGATGGCCTCAGGGAGAAGCCGGGGGCAGCGGAACTGCGCCCAAAGCAGGAGCCGCCAATACTGGAAACGTTCCCGACCCACAATGCCGAGCCGATAGAACGAGCGCACGAGCGCGAGGAAGTGCGAGAAATCAAAATGCCCCCGCACGCGGGGAGTTTTGTACTCGCGAAGGAATGTGCGGATGCGCTGGTAGTAGGGGCCCGGCGAATAAATGTGATCCAGGATCCGCCGGTATCCTTCCTTAAGCGCCTCCATGCTCATCGCCGGGACGATGTTGGTCGTCCCGTCCACATTGTCGCCCGAGGACTGCGAGCACAGCCGGCCTTCCTTTTCCATGCGCGCGTAGAGCCGGGTCCCGGCGGGGGCCTGCAGCAGGCCGACCATGGCGGTCACAATGCCGCTTTTCTGGATGAAATCAATCTGCCGCTGGAAGATGGAGAGCCGGTCGCTGTCAAAACCGACGATGAAGCCACCCTGCACCTGAAGGCCGGCCCGCTGGATGCGCTTCACGTCTTCGACAAGGTCACGGTTGCCGTTCTGGCCCTTGCTGCACTCGGCCAGGCAATCCTCGTCCGGCGTTTCAATGCCGATGAAGACCTTGCTGAACCCGGCTTTGACCATCCCGTCCATCAAGGGCTGGTCATCGGCCAGATTGATGGAGGCTTCGGTGAAGAACACGTTCCCGGTCTTGCCCTCCCGCCACGCGGCCAGGGCCGGCAGCAGATCGGCTTTCACAAACTGCTTGTTCCCGATGAAATTGTCGTCCACAAAGAAAACATCGCCGTGCCACCCCAAGGCGTACAGGCTGTCCAACTCGGCGATGATCTGTGACGAGGTCTTCATGCGCACGCGGTGGCCCAGCAGGGCCGTGACATTGCAGAAATCGCAGTTGAACGGGCAACCGCGCGAGAACTGGATGCTCATGCTGGCATAGCGCCTGAGGTCCAGCAGTTTCCACATGGGCATGGGGGTCTGCCGCAAGTCCGCAAATCCGGCGGAAGCATAGATGCGCTTCGGGCAACCCTGCGCCAGATCCGCGAGAAAGGGCGGCAGCGTCAGTTCGGCCTCATTCAATATAAAATGGTCCACGTCCCCGAACTGTTCATGTTCACTGTTGAAGAGCGGACCACCGGCAACGACCCTCAGTCCCGCCGTTTTGCAACGTGTCACGATCCGGCGCGCCGACTCGCGCTGGATGACCATGGCACTGATGAATGCGCAATCCGCCCAGGCCAGGTCCTTTTCCGTGAGCTTGCGCACATTGGTGTCCACCAGGCGCAGCGACCACGCCGGCGGCAGCATGGCCGCAACGGTCAGCAGTCCCAGCGGCGGCAGCGCGGAGCGCTTGCCCACGAACTCAAGCGCATGCTTGAAGCTCCAGAACGTGTCCGGAAATTCCGGGTAAACCAGAAGAATATTCATGAGAGGTCTCCCCCGGCGTGCGCAAAAAATTGCGAAGCAGGCCCGCCACCGAGACGCCGGATGCTGTGGCCGGGGATCCGCACGGCGTTCTCGACCTGCTCAATGGCCGCATCCGTCCCATCATAGAGGACATGGATCCTCCCGCGATCGGCGTCAACCCGCAGCGCCCCGACACCAGGGATAATTTCGCACAAGGCCTTGATCCGGTCGGCCACCATGGCTCCGCCCCACGGCTCCATGGCAAGGACCACAAACGCCCGCTGGGCGTTTTGAAGATCCAACGTGCATTTTCCGAAGCTTTGGCGGAACGTGCGTACGGCTGTTGCACCTTTCGTTTTCATGGGATCAAAATACCCAGAACCCGCAATTTTTCCCATGGGGTGAAACCCTACCTTTATAGAGCAGAATTCAGGAGTCAGGAGACAGTAGCCAGAAGGCGGAGGAGGAGGTTTCACGCAAAGGCGCGAGGGGCGCAAAGTTTCGGAATTGACCACGGATAAGACGGATGGACACGGATGGGGAAGAAGCGGATTTAACTACAAGAAAATTTACATGGATGAACAGGCTAGACAGGATGGAGAGAAAGCACCACGGCGCCCGGAGGTCGCCTCCCACATTCCGGACCCGCTTTTGCCTCCTGCCGGGTAAACCGGCAGGGAGGCCCGGAAAAAATCTTCTAGCCGTTGCCAAGCGGCGCATCACTTCAGCTGCGATGCCGCGAACTCCCAATTCACCAGATGATCGAGGTAAGCCTGGACGTAGTCCTTGCGGCGGTTCTGGTAGTCGAGATAGTAAGCGTGTTCCCAGACGTCGCAGGCCAGAAGCGCGGTTTGCCCATGTACCATCGGCGTGTCCGCGTTGGATGTCCTGACGATCTTCACGGCACCGCCATCCTGCACAAGCCAGACCCATCCGCTGCCGAACTGCGCGAGCGCCGTTTCCAGAAACGCTTTCTTGAACTCATCGAAACTGCCGAAGGACTTCACCATCAGCTCCATCAGCCGGCCCGCCGGAATGCCGCCTCCGCCCGGCTTCATACTCTTCCAGAAGAAGGCATGGTTCCAAGCCTGCGCCGCATTGTTGAACACGGCCGCCTTATCCGCCATGCCTGCACTCTCCAAAACAATCCGTTCCAACGGCCGACCTGCTTCCCATGCCGTACCGGCGACCAGCTTATTCAGGTTGTCCACATAAGCCTGATGATGCTTGGCGTAGTGGAACCCCATCGTCCGGGCCGATATGTAAGGCTCCAGGGCATCCTGGGCATAGGGCAGCGCCGGCAGCGTGAACGAGACCGCCGATCCGGCAGGTGCCGCCGGAGCAGCGGCTGGCGCCGCAGCCCCCGCTGCGACCGCCATGCCCATCAAAGGCACCAGCATACAAACAGCTGACCACCCCTCACTGATATACGGATTCATCTTCTTTCTCCCTCCTGTTTTGTCCTGTCATTGTGCGCCTGTTGCGCGATGGACGAACTCCTTGTCATGGGGTAAAACCCTGCACCGGGCACGCGTGCCGCGCCCGGCAGAGTTACGTGAGGGATTCCCCGGGAACCCCTCACTTCATTTTTCCGATTTTTTCTTCGACTTCTGAAGCCCCCTTGACATAGAACTCTTCCTCATCGGGGGCAAGTTCGCGGAGCAACCTCAGAAATTCTCCGGCATGCACGCGTTCCTCGTCCGCTATGTCCCGGAGCACTTCCACGGCCAGCTTGTTGCCGGTTGAGTCAGCCAGCTGCATGTACAACTGGATCGCCTCATACTCTGCGGCCACCATGAAACGGATGGCCCTGACGAGCTCCTCATCCGTGAGTTTCCTGCCGTTTGCCAACCCTGAAAAGGGTGATCCGAACTCTGGCATATTCATTCTCTCTTCTTATTTTTCCAGACTTCCGCCTGCACATCGGCCGGGAGGAACTCAACCCGGCACCCTATTCCGTCGTTTTGCCGTCGAAGTGCTCGCTGTCGGCCTCCGCCTCGGCGCGGGTGTGATGGACGACGCCGTCCCGGTGATTCGGCGGCGCATAGATCGTATAGAGCTTCAGCGGAACACGGCCGGTATTGATGATGTTATGATTCATCCCGGCCGGGACGAGCACGGCAAAGCCCGCACTGACCGCCGTGTGAACGCCATTGAGAACGGCCTCGCCCGTCCCCGCCTCCACGCGGAAAAACTGGTCGAGCTTATGCACTTCCGCCCCGATCTCTTCCCCCGGCTCCAACGCCATGACAACCAGCTGACAATTCCGCGCCGTGTAAAGCACCCGGCGAAACTCCGTATTCCTGACAGCGATGCCCTCGATGTCTTGCACGAACCCTTTCATCGTGGCACCCCCCGATGTATTGCGCGGCGCCGCCGCACATCCCGCCAGCATGCCAACCGCGATCATCGCGGCCAGCCCTTTCATGAACCGATTGCTTTGCATCCGCCCCGCTCCTTTCGTTCCACGCCCGCATTCCCCTTCAACGCCATGCCGCCTTGCGGCCCGTCCGCCCCACCCGCCAGGCGGCGGCGTGGCCAAACGGCCTCATGTTGCAATAAATGCCAGCAGGTCTGCATTAAGCTGGTCTTTGTGCGTGTATGCGAGGCCATGAGGTGCGCCCGCGTAAATCTTCAAGGTTGCGTGCCGGACCAGTTTCGACGAGCGGAGCGCCGAGGCGCCGACCGGCACGATCTGGTCGTCGTCGCCATGGATGATCAACGTCGGCACATCGAACTTTTTGAGGTCCCCGGTGAAATCCGTCTCGGAGAACGCCCTGATGCAGTCGAGTTCGTTTTTGAGGCCGCCCTGCATGCCCTGGAACCAGAAGGCATCGCGAACACCCTGGCTGATTTTTGCGTCCGGCCGGTTGGCGCCGTAGAAGGGCGTTGTGAGATCCTTGAAGAACTGCGAGCGGTCGGCGGCGACCCCGGCGCGAATATCGTTGAACACCTTGACCGGCAGGCCGCCGGGATTGGCGTCGGTTTTGAGCATCAGCGGAACCACCGCGCCCATCAGCACCGCCTTGGCAACGCGCCCGGTGCCGTGGCGCCCGATATAGCGGGCGACTTCCCCGCCTCCGGTCGAGTGGCCGACCAGGGTGACGCCATCCAGGCCGAGCGTTTCGATGACCTGTGACAGGTCGTCGGCGTAGGTGTCCATATCGTTGCCGGTCCAAGGCTGGCCCGAGCGGCCGTGGCCGCGACGATCATGGGCGATACAGCGGCAGCCCTTGGATGCCAGATAGACCATCTGCCCTTCCCAGGCATCGGCGTTGAGCGGCCAGCCGTGGCTGAAAACGACAGGGCGGCCCGTCCCCCAGTCCTTGTAATAGATTTCCGTGCCGTCTTTGACCTTGATCATGCCCATGACCGTATTTCCTCCGTTGTGTGGGATGGAGCCCTGCGCGGCGCCGAACCCAACCGCATTTATCGTGTTATCTCAGGAACTTCGACACGTAGGGCGAAGTTTCCCCACGCCGCAGGAAATGGCCTGAAGGCCCCTCGCCCAAAAACTCGGAGAACCATGACTCGTGTTCTATTTCTTCATTGAGAATCGCCAAGGCCAGATCGTAGGTTCTATGATCCTTGCCGGCCGTCAGGTTGCAGATATGGGTGTACCCGCGCACGGCGCATCGTTCCGCATTCACCAGGACCGTCAGTATGGCCTTGACGTCCGCAGGGGCCTTGGGCAGACGGGCAGGCGGACAGGCCGCCATGTCGTGGAACGCTTTCATGTCGTCCGGCAGTTTTCCACCGAGTTCGTAAATGCGGGGAATCAACGCTTCAAAGTGATTGCGGTCCTCAATGCGCGCCGTCTCGGCGATCGCCTTGAGCCCCTCCCCCTGGATTCCAGTCAGGTTGATCCGCAGGATCGTGTAATAGTAGTAAGGGCTCAGTTCGGCGGCGGCGTTCCTGACCAGCAGTTCCACCAGTTCATCGACATTGACACCCGTCTTTTCCACCATCTCGCGTGCCACCTTAGCCATGGTAGGCCCCCTTTCTGTTTGCCATTCCGACCGCTCCGGACGCCCCGCCCCGTCCGATGCGGGGATGGGGCAGTCCAGACGTGGCACTACCCGAGATTGCCGGCCGCGAAGCTCCAATTGACCAGCTTGTCGAGGATGGCGGCTATGTAGTCCGCGCGGCGGTTCTGATAATCCAGATAGTAGGCGTGTTCCCACACGTCGATGGTCAACAGGGGCTTCATGCCCTTGGTCAACGGCTGATCCGCATTGCCGGTTTTAACCACCTTGAGTTTCGCACCATCCAGCACGAGCCACGCCCAGCCGCTCCCGAACTGGGTCGCTGCCGCCGCCGCCAACTCCTTCTTGCATGCCTCCACGGTGCCGAACGAGGCCTCGATCTTCTGCTTCAGCACGGCGGGAGGTTCGCCGCCGCCCTTCGGCGCAAGGCTGCACCAGTAAAACGCGTGGTTCCAGGCTTGCGCCGCATTATTGAAGATCGCGGCCTTGTCAACCTTGCCGGCGGTGGCCGCGACAACCTTCTCCAGGGCCAAATCCGCAAACTCCGTCCCCGCCACCAGTTTGTTCAGATTCTCTACATATCCCCTGTAATGCTTGCCATAGTGGAAGCCCATCGTGTTGGCCGAGATGACGGGAGCCAATGCGTTTTCCGCGTAGGGTAATGGCGCCGCCGTATGCGCAGATGCTTTTCCAACCGTTTCATTGTTCATCGGGTTTGTCCTCCTTTTTGTTGTGTCCTGTAAGTGTGCGAATGTTACGCGATACGTTCCGCCCCGGCCATGGGGTGTAACCCTACCACGGCGGGGGCTGTCGTCAAAAACTGCTTCTTGATCGCGAGGATCTCATCCTGGATGGCAAAAAAAGCATCCACCACATCCGGATCAAAATGGCTGCCCCGCCCTTCCCTGATGATTTCAAATGATTTCTCCTCGGAGAATGGGGCCTTGTAGGGCCGTCTGGAGGTCAAGGCATCGAACACATCTGCAATGGCCGCGATGCGGCTGGCGATGGGTATCTCCACCCCTTTTAAACCATCCGGATAGCCGCTTCCATCCCACTTCTCATGGTGGTTCAGGGCGATCGACTCACCCATCCGGATGAATTCGGCATCCGAACCCTTGAGGATTTTGGCGCCGATGACCGTATGCTGCTTCATTATTTCCCACTCCGCCGGGTCAAGCTTTGCAGGTTTCATGAGGATCAGGTCAGGTATGCCCAGCTTGCCCAGATCATGCATGGGCGCGGCATAAAGGATGGTTTCAACCACGCTTTCGTCCAGCCCCATGCGGCGGGCAACGGCAGCGGAATAAAGGCTCATGCGCCTGATATGTGCGCCGGTGTCCTCGTCCTTATACTCTGCGGCCATGGACAGCCGGTAAATCGTCTCCAGCGAAGCTGATTTTATCCGCTCAAAGGCCTGCTTCAACTCCTCGGTCCGTCCGGCCACCTCGGACTCAAGATCTTTGCGGTAATCAGTCATCAAGTCGTTGTAGGCCTTAACCTTCAGCAGAGACCGGACCCGGGCCAGAAGCTCCACCTGATCAACCGGCTTGGAAATAAAATCGTCACACCCGGCTTCAATTCCCTTCACCCGGTATTCCGTTTCCCACAATGCGGTGACCAGGACGATCGGAAGCAACCGGTGTATATGGTCCTGCCTGATCCTGCGGGTGACTTTGAAACCATCCATGCCGGGCATCATCACATCCAGCAGGATCAGATCGATTTGATTGCCGTCAAGCTTCTCCAGCGCTTCCTCGCCGCTTGCCGCCTTGATAATTTCATATCCCTGCGGAACAAGCTGGGCTTCGAGAAGTTTGATGTTCCGGGGCTGGTCGTCAACGACCAGAATGACGGGTTTATCTTTCATCGCCACTCCTTTGCGCCACCGCCGGCAAACGGGAACTAGGCCACATTGCCCATATCCTGGTAATACTGCGGATAGAGATTCCTGGCACAGTCGGGACATATGCCATGCGTAAACGCGATGCTCGAATAGTGCCCGGCAATATACGCCTCGATCTGCTGCCAGTAGCCTTTGTCGTCACGTATCTTCTTGCAGGAGCAGCAGATCGGCAAAAGGCTGTGCAGCGTCTTGACCATGGCGAGGGCGGCCGTCAGCTCGGCAATCTGATGCGCCTGTTCCGCTTCGGCAAACTCGCGTTCTGAAATATCCACCACCAGCCCGTCATACGCAACCAGCCTGCCCTGCGGATCCAACACGGGAACGGACGTGTTCCTCACCCAACGGACCGAGCCGTCCTTGTGTATGATCCGGTGCTTGACGGACGGAGGAGACTCACCCCGCAGCAGCTGCGCAATCTGCCGCAGGACGAGCTCCTTGTCCTCGGCATAAATCATGCTGCACCAAAGCAGCGGCTGTGCGGCATATTCCTCCGGGGTATAGCCCGTGACCTGGAAAACGCCGGGATAATGGATCGTGCAGACCGCGTGCCCGTCCTTGACAATGACCGTAAAGATGAAAGCCTTGGCGGCAAGGGTGAGATGTTCGTACCGCTTTACGCCCGCATCAGGCGACTGCCCTGCGGCATCCAGTTGTTGAGACATCTCCTTGCAGCCGCACTTGTCCTGCCCCGTCGTGGCCAGGGTACGGGCAAGCACTTCATAAAGATTTTTTACGACCGGTTCCATTTTGCATCCTTGCCCATGTTGTTCCACGAAGATCCCCATCCAGCGGACAGGCGCCGGGGCATGGCTCAGCCCTTGCGATCTGCACCATCCCATCCAACCGCTGGTCAGACATGCAGCACACTGTTCAGGGAGCCGTAAACATTCGGCGCCCAGGCCGTACACTTCGGATCCAAAAACCAGAAACCGTTCACGACGAACTTATACTCGTGCGTCCCGGCCGGGACACGCAGCGCCGCCTTGAAATGCCCGCTATCCGGGTTGTCCTTCAAGGGATTCGCTGTCAGGCTCCAGTTGTTGAATGTCCCGGCAAGAAACACCCGGCTGCCCGGTTCCGCCGACAGTTCGAACCGTACTCTTTTACCTTTGTCCGCTGGCAGTAGCTTTATCATGCAATTTCCTTATTGGGGCTGCTTGCGCCCCTGTTTAATATGCCCGGCAATCCTTCATTAGGACTGCAAATCCTATTCCTGCATATTCTTACCGGTCTTCTCGACGGCTTCGCCGGCTTTCTCCAAGCCTTCACCGGTCTTCTCGAGCGCCTCGCCGGTAACGTCCTTGGTCGCCGCCGCCGTTGCCTTTGCGGCCGCGGTGGTTTTTTCCGCGACGGTGACCGCCGCGTCCGCAGTCTTGTCCGCAGCCTTATCCAATGCGGCACCGGCTTTCTCCGCAACCCCCGGGGTGCTGGATGGTTCCGTTTCGGACTTCTGCCTGCAACCGGCCATTGCCACAACGCCAACCACCGCCACCACGCCTAGAACCCTGATCATATCCATTTTCATACCGATCCCTCCTTATGTCTTGTTTCGTATTGTAATAACACACACATGCTATGGAACGGGCCGGCGATCTGCTATGGGGTGTAACCCTACTATGGCGGGAATATCATCAGAAATTACTATCGCACCGCCAGAGACCGGAACACTGGAGAATTGGAATACTGGAATGTTGGGAATGCAAGACTTGCGAAAACGACCTCACACTCGGCCTGATGTGTTTCCGGATTCTTCTCCAGCCAAATGCGGTGTCACGGTCCTGCTCCCATTATTCCACTTTTCCTTGGGATGCCGCTGATCAGAAATCGTAATGCAGAATTTCCGGGATGACTTGCCAAACAACGGCGCCAGATTGCCGTCAGCAGTAGGGTTACACCCCATAGATAAGCGCAACCCGGTCCACTAAAGTAACCACCATGAAACGTACCGCTATCGCCGTAACCCATGCAAGGCCACGGCGGAGCCGTGCGACAAGGCCAACCTGCAAACCGGAAGGAATCAAACAATGAAAACGCGCATGATGACAGACCCCGACAAGAGCATGACATGCTCAACGCACGCACACGGCCCACGGACATTTAACGTGAACAGAACAAAACAAATACTCATGGGCCTTATCCTTCTTGCGGCGGGCGTGCTGTTGACGCAACCCGTGATGGCAGCCGGCCCGGCGCCGATAGACCTTAAATCGTGCGCCCATTTCACGATTCTGGCCGGCTCCACGATTACCGCGGGGCCAGGCTTGATTCATGGGGATATCGGGCTGGATCCGGGCAGCGAGCAGGGAATTCCTCCGGCACAGGTCGTCGGGAATATATACGTCGACGACTCGATTTCCTCCCAGGCAAAACTCGATTTGACCGACGCGTTTAACCATGCAAGCCCGGCGCTGCTTCCTGGAGGCATAAATGTAGGCAACGGCGAGTTAGGCGGGCGAACGCTGGAGCCTGGTGTCTATCAATCCGCGCCGGGCTCGTACGGCATAACCTCTGAGGATCTCACCCTCCATGGGGGTCAGAATGATGTCTGGGTTTTCCAGATGGCGAGCACACTCACCGTGGAAGTCGGGCGCCAGGTCATCTTGACCGGCGGCGCACAGCCCCGGAACATCTTCTGGCAGGTCGGCAGTGCAGCGACTCTCAAGACGTCCTCAGTCTTCAAGGGGACCATAATGGCGTCTGCATCCATTACAATGGAGCCCAGCTCAACAATAGACGGCAGGGCGCTGGCGCAGACCGGAGCGGTTACATTCGGAGGGGCGGGCGGCAGCCTGCCAATACCGGACGCCCCCCTGTTCACCGACATCTCCAGAACGGCCACCAACACCGCAATCGTCGTCCTCAACACCACGCCGTATTTCCGCCTGACGCTGGAAACCAATCCTGGCCTATCCCCCACGAACTGGACGGCGATCGCCACAAACACCCCCATTACCAACTCCTGGACATTCATCGATGAAACCGCCATGGCAACCGAGACGCAGCGCTTCTACCGGGCACACACCACCACGTATTGAAAGCCGCCAGGCCTGCAAAACTCGTGAAGCAGGAGGTGGTTATATCATTTGCGCTAGAGATTGAGTATAAAGTTCACGGGCATGGCAGCCACGTCTTTTACTGTTTAACCCCGCCACCTTGGCGAGGAACACTCCATGCCCCGCTTCATGCGGCAGCGGGTGCATAGCCCCCGCTGTACTTCACCCCGGTACAGCAGGCGCTACGCGCCTGCTGCGTTTTATATACCGAATCTCTAGCGCAAATGGTATTAGACTGAAGGCTGTCAGACTGCAGCCATGAGATAGCATTCAGAAGGAACTGCCCACAGATCACACAGATAAACACGGATGAGAGGAAAGCACCATCCGCTTCACCGGGGAGGCATCTTCGCCGAACCCTTTTCTGTCACGCCGCCATTCACAATTCCGCCGCAGATACGGCGTCAGCGGGCTCGGCTCGCGCCTTGCGGACAGGGCAGAATCCGCGATATCATGGGCCAGCGGGTTTTCGGACAATATCGATTTGATATCCTTCGATGACCGCTATTCTTGACAGCCGCAGATCAGACAACAGGCCGTGGCGCGTCCTGGGTGGCGTGGATCACCAGCACTTTTGCCACCATCCCGGCGCGGTTCGCCACTTCATGTGCGACATGCCCGTTGAAATAAATACTGTCGCCGGATGAAATCATGAACGCATCCCTGTCCACGGTCACATGCACCTGGCCCTCGATGCCGTAGATAAACTGGTCCGTGCGCGTGGCCTCGCGCTTGAGCGCGGTCTGCGGCGGAATTTCCAGCATGAGCGGATTCATCA
>Ga0118677_10000430_pt1 | contig 91607 bp, 80 predicted proteins | sample AliMusrvi5mmetaG_FD_86154 | JGI IMG/M metagenome (GOLD analysis project Ga0118677, IMG submission 86154) | reverse complement strand
CAGCCGAGCAGCGACTGGAATTCCGCCTCTGTCATGGAACACCTCCGTCAATTTGAGGAGTCCATGTGTATCAGAATCAACGATACGTGTCAAGGCATCAACACGTTCTTTGAACAGAGCGGATTGGATTATTCCAAAGCTATAGTCATCCTCAAACGGGAAAGCCATGAGGGCGTCGTTTGGGTGAATAGATGCGCTCACAAACTCAAATATCGGACGCTTTGTGACTCTTGCACAGACAATGTAGCGCGACAACGACTCAAGCCTTGACATCAAGTCTGGCCGCCCTCGCCAAAATTTCCACCACGTTTTGTAATGTTGCTGGCGCGGTCCACGGTCAGAGTCGGTTGTCTCTTTCTCTTTCGCCGCCTTTTCCGCCATCACAGGCATTACAGTCTCACGAATCCATTTGTACGCACGGCCAAAACGTGCCAGTTCCAGAACGTCTTGGCATTGATTAAGGTCGATGATGAATCGTGAAGGAGTCCCGCCGATATTTGAAATGACATCTTCCCCGGTAAGGTATGGGTGGATGACTTGTACCAGTTGTGGCTCATGAATAAGCATCGCGTCTCTCTGACTTCGCGACAGCAAGAATCCGCTGTCCCCGTGTGTCTGTCCTTGAAAGCAGGACTTGCTTCTGGAGTTCGCCGCAATGCTTTTGGCGCTGGTGACATCGGTAAGTGGTGAAAGCGCGGCATTGATTCTCGGCACTTCGTAGACTTCCCAAGGGCTGTCTATGTTGTCTCCGTTCTGCAACGCAAGTAGCTTGGCGCCCTCACTCTCGCCTCGCACCCAATTGACGATGGAGACATGAACCACGGCGTCACCGCTCCAGACTTGGGTTGAGACAGCCTCGGTAATTGTGCCGCCGGTGCTGACAATAAAGCCAAGCCCGCTTTCACGCGAATTATTTTGGCGGACGGTATTCGTGCCGACAAGGCCAGCTCTGCACCCGGGCTTCAATTCTTCGTGTGCCCGTCGGAACCAGTATACGCAATAGTCCGCCAAACCAGAGATTCTGTCTCCATACGCCGCGCGGAGTCGCTGCATGTAATCAAGGCCGAGTTCCTGCGGCATCTTGTTTTTCGACTGGAATGGCGGGTTGCCGATGATGGCCGAGACCTCCGGCCAAGGCGTGAACAACGCGTCTGCGCAGACAATGTTGCTGTCCATGTTCACCAGCGGCAACGGGTCGCCGCCAAGGTTCGGGGCAATGATGCCGAGGCTACGGAAGAACGCGCTGGACTCCACCAAGGCAAGCTCCTTGGCGAGGATCATCGTCACTTTGGCCAGTTCGACGGCGAAGGCGTGGTTGTCGAAGCCGAAGAAGTTCGTTTCCGACACCGCCGACGCCAAGGCGAGTTCGCGCACGCCCTCCGGCTTGTCCACTTCTGCGATTTTGCCAAGGATTTCAAGTTCGATGCGCCGCAGTTCGCGATACGCGACGTAGAGGAAGTTGCCGCTACCACACGCCGGGTCGAGCACTTTGAACGACCCGAGTTCCGTGCGAAGCGCGAGCAAGTCCTTCCGCGTCTTGGCCTTGGCTATGCGCTCGCGCCAAGGCCGGACAATGGTCGGCAACACGACCTTCTGGATGTCGGCCTCACTCGTGAAGTGCGCGCCGAACGCGTGCCTCTCTCCCTCTTCCATGCTTGTCTGGAAAATGGAGCCGAAAATCATCGGCTGGACCAGACTCCAATCTTCCTGCGCTGCACTCATCAACATACGGGCTTCGTCCGGTGTCAGGTCGAGCGGTTTGATCTCGGCAAAAAGGCCCCCGTTGAAATAGTCGACCTCCGTGAACCTGCCGCCGCTGGCTCGTTCCGTCGAGTTCATCTGCCGAAACAAACCGCCGATGAGGTCATAGGAGCTCTGTCCGTTGGCGCAATCCTGCAGAAGCTCCGAAAACAGCCCCTTCGGCAACAGCCCGAAGTCCTCGGCGAACATTGCGAACACGCACTGTAGCGCAAAATGTTGCGACAGCTTCTGGTCCTGTGTGCGCTTCTTGATGGCCTTGTATGCCGTGGCGACCTTGTCGGCGGCGTCCCGCGTCACCGAGACGATGTTGTTCTGGAACTGTGGGGCGGTCGGTTGGGGGAGAAGAAAGCTGAAGGCCCGATAGCGCTTTGGCAAGTCTTCGACAGCGACCCGATCCATCGGCGCGTCAAGCTGGACATTGAAATCGTAGATCAGGAACTCGTCAAAGTTACACAGGGCGACGTAGCGTGGCCGATTCGGGACGAGGTACTGCCAGTATTCAAAGGCTTGGCGGAAGTGCCGTTCCAGAACGGTCCCGCGCTTCTTCATCTCAAGAAGCAGCGTGTCCTTCCAGAACAGGTCGGCGAACTTGGTGCCCTTGCCGATACGGACACGGTGTTCAAGTGTGGCGCCGGCTTCCCGGTACCCGGCGTGCCCGAAAGCTTGGAACAGGCGGTCACAGAACACCTGGGCTTCGCCCTTTTCATCGCCTTTGAGCAGTCGGACGTAACCACAGAATTCCTCCAGCCTCGTTTCGCGTAACCCCATGATTCCCCCTCTACAGTCCAAAACAGACAAGCCGAACACTCAAGTGGAAAAGCAATACGATACACGCTGCTTACTGGCAACCTTCTCTCATGCTGAAAGGCCCTTTTGGCGGTATTATGGCGCAAACGCACAAAGATGTTTTGCGTAACCACTTGACCTGAAACGATTTCCGCTGAATGATGCAGGGTATGAAAGACCCTCACACCATCGCTGGCCTTATCCGCAAAAAGACAGAACTGTTGAGCCAGATCGAGAGGCACCTGGAGAGCGTCGAGCGCCTCCGGGCGGATGTCCGCACGCTCGATGAGGCTGCACGCATCCTTGACCCCGAAGCCTCATTGGATGAAGCGAAGGCGAAGCGCCAGCACGTGCGCCTGTTTGCGCATGGGAAGCTGATAGAGGGAGTCTTGAAGTGCTTCAAAGAGGCATCGGGGCCGGTGACGAGCGCGGAGGTTGCCGAGGTACTCGGTGAGCGCCGTGGAGGCTCAATGGACGTGTTGCCGCGCGTGCGGGCCTGCATCAGCCAGCAAGTGAACAAGGGAAGACTGCGCGTGGCCCGGCGCGAGGGGACCACCGCGTACTACGAAATCGCTCCGCTTCCGAAGCCGATTTCTGACGAACCCGCCGCAAAGCAGCCGCTGTCCCTCGTGCGGTCCGGAAGCTGACGCTCGTCAGGCGGCCTGTACAGCCTTCGCCGGCACGGCGTTGTCACGCCTCTTCCGCCAGTATGCGCGCCATGTCTCACACGCTGGAGTCCGCAGGGCCTTGCCAAGCATATCCATCATGATCGCACCATTACTCCAACGGCGGTGGTCATCGCGATACGCGACTTCGTACGCGTAGTTCAGCAGGTATCGCCCGGTGAGCTTGTGCGTCTGACCGAGCTGCAGGCGCCGGAACCGGATGAACAGGCTCTCGCACAGGTTGATGTGCTCACCGCCATCGGCCCGGTACTCACGGGAATGGTTGACGCGACGCAGGTCGTACCACGCGGCCAAGCCGTGATAGCTGGCGTGTTCGTCAGCAAAGATGGTCGTCTTCGGGGCGACGTTCTGCGTGACGAACGGGACGACTGATTCTTCCGATTCGCTCTCGGCAACCGTGACGAGGGTGCGCAACGCTCCGCGAGCATTCGGGTCGCGCTGGCGAATCGCCAAAACGCACTTCTTTTCGGTCGGCTTCCAGTTCTCATGCGGACGGTTCACGGCCTTGTTCGCCTTGCGGATCTTGCCGCCAACGTACATGCCGTCGATTTCAACCTCGCCTTCCAGTTGAGTCTTGTCGCGCTGGGCGAACAGCGCCTCGCGCATCTTCTGCAACAGCACGTAGGCGGCCTTGTGGCTCAAGCCGATGTCGCGACGCATCTGCAGCGCGCTGACGCCCTTCACGGCATTGCCCCAGAGGAAGCAGAGCATCAGAATGGAGCGCAGGGGCAACTTGTGGGCGTGGAACACCGTGCCGCTCGTCACGGAGAACGTGTGCGAACACCGCTTGCACCGATACTGTGAGCGCGCCCGAATCGTGTAGATCGCGTCGCACCCGCACTCGGGGCACACCGGCCGACCTTCCGTCTCGCGCCAGCGCAACACACGCAGAAGCTCCTCGACCTTCTCGTCGCTCATGGCGGCGATGGTCGGGAGCGAAAGCGTTTTTGCTGCGGCGGTCAACAGGTAGTGCATATCTTCGAGCCTTCCATGCTTAATGGATCGAAATCATAGCAGAAATTGAGTGTTGTGTCAAGGGGGATGTCGAAGAAAGGCCGCCTCTCGCGCGTTTCCGCGCGAGAGGCGGACCTCGCGAAGGCGTGCTACATGGGGCCGGCGGAAGCGAATTCCGCCTCGAGAATGGGCGCGAAGAGCGTGCATAGCGTGCCGTCGTCGATGTTCATCGGCGTGCCGTCACGCTTGAAGCCGTTGCGCCAGGTCACGGGCTTCCTGCCGTCGCCGAAGATGGTCGGCGAAGTCGCCGAGTCGGAGACCTTCTTCGCCAAGACCCGCTTCACAAGCGCGGCGTCGAGCGGGCTGTGCTTGCGCACGCCGAACGTCGCCGCGACGCGCTCGGCGAAGCGCCGGTCGGACTCACGCACCTTGCACGGCTCCCACTCATCGCCCCATGCGGCGGTGTTGCGGTCGATGACCTTGTCGGCCAGCGCGGCGGGATACGACGCTGCGAAGATGACGCCGTGGCTGCCCCCGAAGCTGATGACGATGTCGTTGCCGGAGCGAGCGAAGTCGCCATTCGGCCAGAGCAGCCCCATCTCCCTGAACGGCCCCGTGACCGGGTCGGTGGTCGGGATGAGCATGCCAGCGACGGCGCGCATCTGCACGGTGATGGCGCCATCCTCCGAGGGCCACCCGCCGAACATGGGGACGGCGTCGGTGATGCCGAGCGAGACGAACGTGAACGGCGAGCCGTCCGCGCTCATGTCGAAGTTCGCCTCGGGGAGTTGCGCGAGTTCAAGGAGGAGGCCGTCGCCGATTCCGAGTTCACGCCCGTGCTTGAGGAGACGCGCCTGCACGCGCACGCCGTCGCGCACGGCAGTGCGGAACATGCGGCCACGGCGGTCCCGGCACGCGACGAGCTGCATGCCTTCGTCGGTGGTTCTGGTGATGATTTCGCCGGTCGCCACGGTACGGCACGGCGCGCCGGTGCGGCGGGACAGGACCGGCAGGACGATGCCCTGCGACAGGTTGATGATGCTGATTTTGCTCATTTGTTTGCTCCTTCTTCCGGTTTGCCCTTGCCGCCGGCTGGCCAAGCCAGCGACAAGGGCGTTGATACCGAACCGTTCGGACGAACTTTTGCTTATGCCATAAAAAGTCCATTGTGTCAATGGGTTATGGAAATGTGGCCGATTGCTCGGAGGATCCAGGATCGACGAGCGATCAGAGCCGTCGTGAAAGGGGGGCGGTGCGAACTTTTTTAGCCGCGCTCAAAAAGATGCGCGAAGGACCAGTCCTCGGGAACGACTTTCGTGCCCGAACGCTGCTCATCCGAGCGCCATCGCTTGCCATGACGCAGGGCGCGGCACTCGCAACCGTGCCACCATGTCCCAAGGTCAGCGACAGGCTTGCGGAGCGTCGCTTCACGCACGAGTTCGGGGGTGAGAGCAGCGCGCGCATCGCTGATCCGGGCCATGTTCAGGGCGCGGTACGCCCGTGACTGCGCTTCCGAGAGCGGGGTCGGTTCCCATCCCTCACCCCAGGCCATGCGATTGCGCGTGATGACGCGCGCGGCGAGGTCGAGCGGGAGTTTCGCTTTCAGCAGGAACCCGGAGCGGCGCGGCAACGCGGTGATGTGCGACGCGGCGGGACGCGCGAAGTCGCCATGCGGCCAGAGGACACCGACGAGGGGAAGCGGCAGGGCCGGTGGCGCGTCGACAAGCGTGAGGATGCCGGCCGCGGCGATGAGCTGTGCGGTGACGAACCCGCTCCGCGTCGGCCAGCCAGCGGCGAGTTCGGCTGCTTCACGGGGGTTCAGCGACAGGTAGGCGTATGGCGTGCCGGTGCCGTCGAGGCTGAATGTCGGCTCCGGCAGTTCCGCCAGGCGCGCGACAATGTGGCTGTCGCGCCAGAGCCGTTGCGCATGCGCAAGGAGGCCCGCGTGCAGGGACATGACGTCACGCACGGCGGTTCTGTGGATGTTCTGGCGCCTGTCGATGCACGCGACGAGCGTGACGCTCGGGCCGGACTCCTCAAGGACGAGTTGCCGTGTCGGGACGACACGACAGAGACGACCGGATTTGCGTGACACACAGGGGAAGATGAGGGCTTGAGAAACGGTGGCGAGGACGAGACTGTTCGGCATGGGGCGGCTCCTTTTTGGTCTTTTGAGTCCAAAGGGTCGGAGCCGGGGTAGCATTAAATATCGGCCATGGGAGCCCGGGCGAGACGGTGATCAGTACGACTTCTTGAGCAGTCGATAGTGAATGAGATGGTCGAAACAAGACCCTGTCAACTAGCGACAAGCTAAAGCCCCCAAGGCGGCATGGCAGACGACGATACAAGACAAAGATAACCGGCAATAATCAAACAAATTCAATAGTCCCTCCCCTACACTCAATGCCAGATACCCACAAGAGCGCGAACCACATGGCGAGGATTCCAGGAAGTATTGACGTGTGTGAGAGTATTGTCGACAAGACAGGGCTTGTTCCAGCAAGTCCAGCTTGTGCTGAAAATATGATGGCGTAAATTCCGAAAGACAATATGGCATCGCGCCACCAAATGGAAAATGTGATTGCTATGGCGTCCGCAAACTCAATGGGCGTCACTTGGCCTGAGCTGGTGTCAAACAGCACGATGTGTACTTTTCGCGCAGTGCAAATATATAAAAATGTCGCCAAGACGCTTGTTGCAAAGTTTGCGACTAGGCCAAGTGCGAAAGCCATTACTGTGGCATTCTGCGACAGGCAAATATCTATTGCCGTGCAAGAGAACCAAGCAATAGCACTGAATGTGAAAGACACAAGCTTGTCGCGCCAAAGCAGCCCCCAAAGCACAGACAGCACGGCACCGTGCTCACTCTTGGACAAAATGGGAAGGTGTTCGTGCTTTTCCATGGTGCTTCTCCCATGAATAGCGTGCGCTGCCGCATTGGCGCAGGTCAAGAAATCGACCACGCCTATTTTGAACCTCGCCGCCCGCGTGACGACATTTTCCCCGTCTCGCAGGCGCAGAGGCTTGTGATGGTTTGAAAGAAGAGAAGAGACAAACCGGGCGGCCGGCGCTTGCGCCGAGGATTTTCGCCGTGCGACGCTTTTCCGTGGAGCCTTCCCAGGAAGCCGGGAAAATCACGGCTCCGGGACAAACAGCTATGAAGAAGACTCTGTCCATGCTCACCATCGTGCTGACCCTGTGCCTGGTGGCCGCTTGCTCTTCCCCATCGAAGAAGGAACAAGGGCCAGTCACATGGCGGCCGATGACTGACGAAGAGGTGAAAAACGATCCATTATGCGTTAGGTACTGGACGGCTGTCATCTCGTGCATGGACCGTTTGCCAGAGGAAGAGGCTTTCAATCATGCGAGTTCGTCCGCCTTTTTCAAGTCGGTGCGGGCTTTGGCAGACACGGATTGTCGCACCCACGAACGGTTATGGGGTCTGCGTGTATGTGAACTCGTGGTTGACCCGAAGACAGGCCCTGTCCCGACTTCGCCATGCTCGGGTAGTCGCTATTTTGAAGAACAAATCGACCGGCAATTGGACGAACATACCCTCACCGCCATAGGACTCTTCGACGCGAGACGTGTCGCCAAGGGCCTGCCGCCTCGCCCGAGCTTCGACAAGTAGCCGGGCAGTGCGACGCCACAGCCGTCCGCCTGATGTTCGAATCGAACTCGGGCGGATTTTTTTCGTCCCTGTTTCATTCTACAGCCACGAATTCATCTACCCGCGGCTTTTGCCAGCGATCAGAGTGTATCGTATTGCTCTTCGGCCTGCCGAAGCCACGCCCATTGCTCGCATCGGCATATGGACTCTTTCGTTCGCGGAAAATACGCAAACGCCGTTGACGACGATCACGCCCAGGGATAGAGAATTACAGCAGATTCGTTTGGCGCTTCGTGCGCCATTTTCGCTGGAGACGACCTGCAAGCAGGAATCCCCGAGGAGTCCACGATGCCGATTGCAGATGTTGACGTAGGCGCCGCACAGACTCGGGAAGAAACCGCCGCGTTCATCGAAGCGTTCGCCCAGATCACAGTGGCCTGCGTGAAGACTGACTTGCTCGCGCCAATCCCACCTCCAAGGCCCACGCCTGCAGCACCCGCTCTGGACTGGACCAACCAAACGCTTCTGACGGAAAGTGGACTCACTGCGGTCCAAGTGGCTGCCGCCGCCGTTGCCGAGTCCCGCTACCTGCACATCGACCTTGCCTGTGCCCCGGCTGGACGAACAGCCAAGGGGCGCTTCTTGGACTTCACCGGTCTCTCTCCCAAACAACAGAAGACTCTGTTCCCTGCACTGTGCGCGGCCAAGCCGCCAAGTGACAGAGCGACCGTCTCGCGTGAGGTTGTGCGTCTGAATGCCTGGCTGGACTGGATACGGGCGGATGGCTTCGACCCCGTGGCCTTCATCAGGTACAGGCAGAATCTCGAAACCCACGGAAGAACGCAGAATGTGAGCGGGTCCATCGGGGCCACGGGGGCGGTCATCGCTTTCGTGGATGCCATCAGGGAGTTGAACGCGGCGGCAATCATCGACAACGCTGGCGACATCCCGCCCGCAGGCGTGAAATCTCCGTTGGAAGTTTTTGAATGGCGAGAGGGCAATCCGAATGCCACGACGAAGGCCTTGCTGCTTCACAACGGGCGTGCGCTTGTGTTCGCCAGCAGCAAAGACGCCAACATCTTCCAGCCGCTCGGTGAGCCGTTCACGAGTGCGAAAGACGCGTTGAAGCGTTTCAACAAGGTCAAAAATGACCAAGCCGCGAGGTCGCAAACGTTGCATGAATTCGCCGTTGGCGAAATCAAGACCGCGACTGACCTCGCAAATCTGCATGAGCGCATGGGGCTGGCGTCACGTGAGACGCAGACTGAACTTCGGACCGACAGGTTCCTGATGATGGCAATTTTGAACAGGGAGATTCTGGAAGGTGGCGTTCAGCGCAGGCGGATGAACAACCGTGACCTGACGCGCTTCAGCCACACGTTCAACCTGCACCACTGTTGGGGTTGGGACGGAGGCCGGGAGAGGCACCCAGAGCACTGGCGGCACTTCGTGGACAGCGTCAAGACGTGGTGTGGCCTCTAGGCGACCTGTCTCTCAATCGGGATGGACTCTTCTGCCCGCCGAATGTCTGACATGGACAAGGCGGTTTCAGGCATCACCCATTCTTCGGGCATCGGTCTGCGGCCATCCATCATCCAACCTACACATGCGGCAATCTGCCAAGCCACCAGAGGCGGAACCGCATCGCCGATCACACGATACTTGTTGGCCACGGAGCGTCCCGGAAAACGATACTGGAAGGGGAAGCCTTGTAGTGTCGCCATTTCACGCACAGTGAGCAGGCGATCCTTTTCTGGATGAGCATACCTTCCGTTCCCCACATGCGCACACTCGCGCTTGATGGTCGGGGCTGGCCGATCCCACCACATGCGGCCATAGACATCCGGGTGCGACCCCAGTTCCTTGTCCTCCCACCTTCTAATGCATTCCTTGGTGCAGAGGTGCCGTGTCGATTTCTTGCGGGCGACATCCACCCACCCGCCGCCATCATGCGGCGTCGCGGCGAGACGTGCCGTCACGTCGCGGCCTGTGCCGGGGCATTCCTCGCCGCTGACAGCGTTCGGATTCATCGAAGCCCATGTTTCCAGCCGCGAGAGTGCGGCACGGACCGTCACAGCTTCAGGCGCCACGGTCCACCCTTCCCATAGGTCGGCGAGAGTCCTGACCGGACCGACGCGAGACGCCAGGATGAGCGCGCGTTCGCGTATCTGCGGCAACCCAAAGCGATTCAGGAAATGCACCTCGGCGCGCACGTCGTAGCCGAGATCCACCAGACGTTGCCGCAGGCCACGCCAATGTTGCGGGTGGTTCCCGGTGATGAGTTCCCGCGCATTCTCCATCACGAAGACTTGCGGCAGGAACTCTTCGATGAAGTCGCCGGACCGGCCGACCAAGGTGTTGCGTTCACGGTCGGCAAGGTGGTTGTTCGGGTTTGCGCGTGAGAAGTCGGTGCAAGGTGCGCAGGATATCAAGCAGGAGAGTTCTCCCTTCGCCAATCCCGCTGCTTCCCGCAAGGATTTCGGCTGGAGAACCGACAGGTCGGCCGAGAGCGGACGCAGTCCGTGGTTCGCTTCATAGATGGCATTGCACCCCGTTTCACCGGATGCTTTCCCAGAAGGCTTCGCGACCTCAAGGTCGACGGCGGCCACAAGCTTCCACCCGGGCCGACCGGAAAAGCCTGCGCTCATCCCGCCGCCACAAGAGAATAAATCGATGACGGACCGTGGTGACACGTCAGACGGGGTGGACTTGCTCACGCGACTCCTCTGTTTCTTGCTTTGCACGGTCATTTCGACACCGCCACAGAGGAACAGCCTATCGCCTCCATGCACTGAAGGACGAAAGAAAACTGGAACGTGCCCCGAGACAGTTTGCTCGTAAAGCTCTTGTACGTCTCGCGTACCCCGATTTCAGCGAGGGCGCGGATCACGTCTTCGTACTTGAAGCCGCGCCGCGTGATTTCGGCCTTGAGCAGGTTTTTGGCAAGCTCCTGCCACTCTGTCTCTGTTTTGATGCACGCCATGCCACCTACTATCGTGGCATTGAGTCCGCGTCAATGAGGGGTTTTTCCTCGCCTGACGAGACAATCAGCCTGTCTGGCGACAAGCGAGGGGGAGGCTCAAGTCAGGTCGTTTTGGCGCCTGCGATACCGGCCAGACGAGACGCAAGAGCGTCCATGTCTTTTGTCTGACACTCCCACACAACAACGACTTGCCATCCCATCTCTTGCAACTTGGCAATGTTTGCTCGGTCGCGCACCTTGTTGGCGGCGAGCTTGTTGCGCCAGAAATCCGTGTTCGAACTCGGCACGGTCGCTTTCCGACAATTCTCGTGCGCATGCCAGAAGCAGCCATGCACGAAGATGACGGTCTTGTGCTTCGGAAGGACGATGTCGGGGGTGCCGGGGAGGTCACGGCGATGGAGACGGAAGCGGAAGCCAATCCGGTGGAGCAAGGAGCGGACTGCTCGTTCAAGGCCGGTATCCTTGCTTTTGATTTTTGCCATCAGGCGGCTTCGCGACTCCGGGTCGAGTTTGTCCATGAAAGTTGGACTACAAGCCTCGACGGCGGAACGCAAGGCGGTTTCGCTAACATACTGAAATCACATTGTGCATTTGCGCCATAATACCGCCTTTTGGGATAATATGGGGCGGCAGTGATGCGACTTGTTTTTTGCATGCAAATTCCCAATTCAAAAACTTGATCTTTGTCACCGCCAGATGGTGGAATATCGGTATGCACAAGCAACACAGCAAAAAGACTCTTGTCGGTATCGCGGTCATGGCGGCTTTCGCCGTCGTATTGACGCTGACGAACATCGCGTCAGCTTGGGCACTCATGCCTGACGTCGCGCGTTCCGATGATGCGCGCGCCGAGGCACCCCAATAGCAAGTGCTGACACGAAAATATATGAAAGTAATATGGCACCATTGTAGCGAGTCAAGGCTTTGCAAGTCAGCAACATCCCTTTATAGATGTATGTAATAACATAGGATTGAAAGGATAATAATGGCATATGCGCAGATTGCAATAGCATTTCTCACGCTTGTTTGGCTTGTTGCTTGGTTATTGTCAACAAGTACAAGAGACAATAAATGCGTAGTGTTGCGTCCAAGGCTTTATGGAATAAAAAGTATATTAATGTTCACAACGTGTGCAACTTTGACGATTGCGTTATGCGCAAAAACAAATAATGCAATTCTGATTTCTATTGCATTTTTGTTATGTATCGTTGTCTGGAGTATTTGCATCTCTGCGTCGACGACAAGGATGTCCATATCAAAAGATGGCATTGCTGTTGAGTCAATCGTATCAATGAAATCATCAGCAGAAAATGCTTTATACTTATTCGGATGCAATAGAGATTATATTTACTTTCCAGACTTGTCTTTCCATAGCTTCTCTTCAAACGATGTAACAAATGAAATTGATAAATACAAAATATCAATACATGAAGATATTGAAAATACAGAATATGTAATACCGCATTTGTTGAGAATTTTTCTGCGCTGTATTAAATTGTTATTTTGGTTTTTTAGCTCCGCATTTTTTATGAGCTTTGTTGATAGAAGAAATACAAACCACAAGGACATGAAATGAACTCCGAAGAAGCGTTAATTGGTAAGGCAATATATTTTTCATGTTGTAAAATGCTAGACGCCGCCTTTCAGAAATTTACTGCTGGGTGGGTGTTTCAAGAGTCGATGGACAATGCGGCAAAGAAATTTGCGAAATCACTCGCGGCCAGCACAGCGTCGATATTAAGGGCGGGCGTGTTAGCGCCAATAGACATTGCCCTTGAAGCAAAACGTGAGCTTGATAGTGGTGTCCCTCTTGAATTTGCAACATTCAATTCGTCAGTTGGGGCAGCGGTGGCGCTCGCCACAGAGGCGGCTATCACAACAGCGGGTGGGGTGGCTGGCGCGTGGGTGCTGAACCTTACAGTGTTAAGCCCATTGGCGACAGTCGGTGCAGAGTTGTTTGTTTCCGCAACAACGTTTTTAGGGAACGTGCTTGCCCCAACATATGTAAAAAATGAAGTTATTGACGAGTTATTGGCGATGGAGGGCCTGAATGTAGCAATTGACAGGACATCGTTCGGAGTTGATACTGGCTTTGTCGCACTCATTGATGACATGATGCATAATTCACTTGCAAACAATATTGCTGGTGAAGGGGCAAATAAGCTTGACCCTACCGGCGAGAACTACCGCAAGTACCAAGCCGCCCAACTGGCCATTTCTCAACGTTCTCCGATTGTCCTCGATCTGGATAGGGATGGTGTCGAGACTACCTCGCTCGCCAGCTCGTCAGCCCACTTTGATCTTGATGCCAACGGCTTTGCGGAGCGTGTCGGATGGGTGTCGGCTGACGACGGGCTACTCGTGCGTGACATCAACGGTAATGGCATCATTGACGATGGTACGGAACTGTTCGGTACGGCAACCATCATGCCGAACGGGGCGCTGGCCGCCAACGGCTTTGCCGCTCTTGCCACACTCGATGCAAACCACGATGGCAAAGTCGACGTCTCCGATTCGGCATTCGCGCAACTCGGTATCTGGCGCGACTTGAACGGTGACGGAAAAACTGACCTAGGCGAGGTCAAGTCGCTCTCCGAGGCTGGCGTGGTGTCTTTGAGCACTTCCGCCGGATATGGCAATACGACGCAGGCGTCCGGGGCTGTGGACTGGATGAACGGCACGTACAAAGCATCTGACGGCGCGACAGTGCTCATGTCCGACATGCTGTTCCAACGTGACCTGATCGATTCTGTAGCCCTGCATACTGTCTCTGTGCCGGACGAGATTGCGGCGCTTCCCGACATTGCTGGTCAAGGGAATATCGCTTCGCTCCACCAGGTAATGGCGCAGGACCAGACGGGCACTCTTGCCGCTCTTGTTGAGAACTTCTCGGCCGCGACAACATGGGGAGAGCAACGCGCCATCGCGAAACAGATTTTAATCCAGTGGACGGGCGCGCAAAATGCTCCCGCCCGTTATGGATCGAGCTTCTCGACGGGCGATACGCTCGATGGCCGCGCCGTGTATGCGCTGGACGTCCTATATGCCACAAACCTCTCTGTGGCATCGGATACTTGGCGCACATTTGAAGACATATGGGACGGCCTTGTCGATAGCGCCTGTGCGGTGCTGGTCGCACAAACGAGTGCGAGTGGCCTGCTCTCTCTGGTGACGCAGAATGAGGCGTCCGGGGCTTGGGACTATTCTGTCGTAACGCAGTTGTTCGCATCGTGGATACAAATCGACGACAAGTCGGCCTGCGAGTCCTTGAATGGATTTTTGCGCGCTGCGCAGTCGATGGGCGCGATGACACAAGCCGACTTGGCTGGCATGAAATCCGCTGTGATTGGGACATCTTCGCGGGCGTGGATGACCTTCGCGAACGCTGGCGTGCGCATGATGGACGAGCCACAAGCCTTTACCAACATCGCCAACGTCGCGGTGTTCGCGGAAGGTGGAGACGTCGCCGAGAACATCGCCTCAATGTCTGCGCTCACGTCCTTTGCGGGCGGGAGCGGCGACGACACCATCGTTGCTGGCAGCGGGACGCAGTGGATATCGGGCGGCGCGGGCAATGACACTGTCAGCAATGTCGCCAGATACGTTTACGGGCTTGGGGACGGGCACGACACTTTGACTTTGTATGGTGGTGGCTTTGCCCAAGTCGTACTGCTTGGCGTGACGCAAGAAGCTCTTGCGTCCAAGGGAGTGATGCAGAAGATAGGTAATGACCTTGTCCTGACATTTTCCGCGACCGATTCCATTACCCTCAAGAACTGGTACCAGTTGGAACCTGTCAGTTTTGGTCCGCCAAGGCGTGCTTGGGCCGGGCAATTCACCCTGCTGAACGAAGGCGTGACAACAACTCTGCTCTTGGCGGACATTGATGTCATGGGTTCAAACTTGGTCGGAACGGATGGCTCTGATACCTTGAGCGGTGCTTTGGTGATGTATGGCGAGGGCGGCTCGGACACGCTCACCGGCGCAACGTGCGCCAACAAGTTGTATGGCGGCGACGGCAACGACACCCTCATCGGCAACGGAGGAGCCGATTTGCTTGACGGTGGTGCTGGCGATGACACCATCACGGGTGGTGGTGCCTATGGGGCCGGCGAAACCGCCATCGGCGGCGTCGGGAATGACACCATCCAGAAATGCAGCAACGTGGTCTTCCGCCCCGGCGACGGCTCCGACACCGTGTACATGGCTGGCGGCGGCACGCTCGAGCTCACGGGCTACGCTGTGAATATGCTCGCGAGTGGCAACGCAGTGCGCCAGAGCGGCAACGATCTCGTCCTCGCGCTCGGCGCCGATTCCGTGCTCCTCAAGAACTGGTTCGTCACGTCGCAGGGTATCCGAATGTGGGCTGGCAACATCTCCATCGACGACCTGGCCGGCAATGTCGTGACTCTGACCCAAGCCCAAGTGGAGGCACTTTCGGCGACCGTGGTCGGCACGGACGGCAACGACACCATCTCCATGTCGCAGGGTATCGCGGCCACCGTGCATGGCGGTGCCGGGAATGACACCATCAATGGGACAGGCGTCGCCGACAAGCTCTATGGCGAAGACGGCGATGACGCCATCTTTGGGTACGGCGGTGCGGACTTGCTCGATGGCGGCGCCGGAAATGACACCATCACGGGCGGCGGGGCTTACGGCTTGGGCGAAACCGCCATCGGCGGCGTCGGGAATGACACCATCCAGAAATGCACCAACGTGGTCTTCCGCCCCGGCGACGGCTCCGACACCGTGTACATGGCTGGCGGCGGCACGCTCAAGCTCACGGGCTACGCTGTGGATACGCTCGCGAGTGGCAACGCAGTGCGCCAGAGCGGCAACGATCTCGTCCTCGCGCTCGGCGCCGATTCCGTGCTCCTCAAGAACTGGTTCGTCACGTCGCAGGGTATCCGAATGTGGGCTGGCAATATCTCCATCGACGACCTGGCCGGCAATGTCGTGACTCTGACCCAAGCCCAAGTGGAGGCACTTTCGGCGACCGTGGTCGGCACGGACGGCAACGACACCATCTCCATGTCACAGGGTATCGCGGCCACCGTGCATGGCGGTGCAGGAAATGACACTATCAATGGGACAGGGGCCGCGGACAAGCTCTATGGCGAAGACGGCAATGATACCATCTTCGGCTATGGCGGCGCGGACTTGCTCGATGGCGGCGCTGGCAACGACACCATCACGGGCGGTGGTGCCACATATGGACAGACAGCCATCGGCGGAACAGGCGATGACACGATCAGCGGTGTCGCCACGGTGAAATATGCCCTTGGCGACGGCAACGATGCCGTGACGTTCTCGTCCAGCTCTACCCTTCGCCTCTACGGGGTCACGCATCAGAGTCTTATCTTCACGAGAGTTGGCACCTACGATCTCAAGATGACTATGCCAGACGCTGGAAGCATCCTGCTCAAGAACTTCTACTATTCGACGTCCTACCGCCCTTCGAGCGTCGTGTTCTACGACACCGCGGACATGGCGACAGCGGTCCAAGTTGCCTCGTGGACGCCAGCCGACCTGCTCGCGGCCGCGGCGCAGGGCACCGGCTACGGGTTTGCCGGGAGCGAGAAGGTCATCTCGGCGACCTTGGAGAGCGGAGTCGGCGTTGTCGCGGAGCAGTTTCTTGCGCGCGGGGATGTCGGAGCAGCCACTGATGCCGAGGAGAGCTTGGCGCATGTGGCGACCCTTGCCGCTAGCGACCAAAGTGCGCCGGGCGCCGGCGCCGTCGTCCTGAACGGCAGCCGGCAAGCGGACAACGACGTGACTTGGTGTCTTGCGGATGCCTCACGTGACACCACGGGCCTCTTCTCAAGCCAGATGGGTACCGAGATGGAGGCGCTTGTGCGTGCCGCCTGTGCGGCTTGGGAGCAGGTATGCGGCGTCCACTTCACGCAGGTCGCTGACAACGGGCTGGCTGACATCTGCCTCGGCTTCGGCGACTTCGATTCCGCGACCACCGGCGTCATCGGCTACGCGAACATGAAACAGAACGCGGACGGCACCTTCGCCAAGGACTCGGTCCTGCGCATCGACGACACCGCCGACGTCGCGGCAGTCACAAGCGAGAACGGCGAGTTGGTTTACCAAGGCATGAACGCCTCGGTCCAGCAGGTGCTTGAGCATGAAATCGGCCATGCCCTCGGGCTGGCTTCGGACGCCGACCCGAACTCGGTCATGTACTGGAAACTCACGGAACAAAACCGCACCTTGGACGCCACGGACGTGGCTGGCGCGCAGGCGCTCTACGGCGCGTCCACCAGCACCACGGCGAGCATCCAGAACGCGGCCAATCAACTCATCCAAGCCATGTCGCAAGCCGAGCCAGCCGCGCAAACCGGGCAGAACCCACTGACCGGCGAGCCGAACTCCCAACCCTTGCTGCTCGCGGTCAACAAGGCCGCATAAGGACACCTTCCCCGCTTGGGGGCCCGCGCGGAAAGTCGATTCCGTCCTGGGCTCCCAAGCGGAGATTTTCATGATAGCCCGGCTCCAACTTTGGACTTCAACCCAAAAAGGAGCCGACCATGTCGAACCCCGCCTTCACCTCACTCCACTTCCACATCCGACCCTGCCACGTGCATCCCGAAACCATGAAGGGACGCCTTTGACGGCGTGGGCACGTTCATTTCCAAAACCACGCTGAAAAAAGTTTGCGCTGCGCTCCCGCCAGGATGGCTCCGAACACTTTAGGATCCAGGATCCTCCGAGCAATCGACGGCTTTTGCGTAACCCATTGACACAAAGCACTTTTTCTGGCATAAGCACAAGTTCGCCCGAACGTTCCGGCATCCCTCCCTGCCATCGGTTTGGCCAGCCGGTGGCAGGGGGCAACCCGAAAAAAGGAACAGACCATGACCAAAACCACACTCGTCACCCTCAACAACGGCATCGTCCTCCCGACGCTCTCCACTCGCACCGGCAACCCTTGCCGCGCGACGGAGACAAGGTGGCTCATCGTCCAGATCATCGGCGACAGCGTTCAGCTTGCCGGGTGTCTCGACCGGCACGGACGCGTGTTCCGCACCGCCGTGCGCGAAAACGTCAGGCTGCAGGAGCGCACCCTCGTCAACGCCCGCGAGCTCAAGCCGGACGACGCCGTCGTGCGTGCCCTGAAAGCGACCGCCGAGCCTGGCTTCGACATGAGCACCGCCTCGAAGGCATCGGACTACCGCTCCGTGCGCCTGACCGACGCCATGAACAGCTTCAGCGCGTGGCCGTCCGAGAACGGCGACATCACCGCGTGCATGGGCACCGTCTGCGGCATGCTGGTCCCGGCGTGCGACCCCATCACGCCGCCGTTCCGGCATGTCGGCGTCCTGTGGAAGAACGGCGACTTCGCCCGCAACGCGTCCTCCGGCGTCATCTCGTTCGCGAACTCCGCGGGCGTCGTCTTCGCCGCCGCGTATCCCGACGAGCTCACCACGCGCTTCGTGTGCAGAAATGACGCCATGTGGGCGGACTGGCTCCCCGAAGCCCCGAGCGAGTCCATGAAGCGCTCTGCAGCGAGGATGGCAGAGGCGTTCCCGAAGCGTGGGCATGCCTTGCTCACGCCCACGTTCATCGCGAAGTACATGGGCAAGCGGCCGGAGAGCGAGGCGCCGTCGCTCAAGCGCGGCATGCCGCTCAAGCCGGTCTTCTGGAAGAACGGCCTCGACCGCTCGGGCAAGGCGTTCAACATGGAAGACCCGGCGCTCGCCACGCTCTTCGCGCCTCTCCTTGAACTCGTGGAATAGGCTCGGCAACCCCAAAAACAGACCATGCGGCGGAATGCAGAACCGGGCCGCGAAACGGCCCGGTTCTCTTTCTCCTTGACATCAACGGCAATTTCGAGTATTGTGTATTCAACTGGAGATCGTCGTGGAACGCATTCGGAAGAGTCATGGAAGTCACTTCTTGTTGAAAAAGGCGGCGAGAACGCTGTCACTCAACGAGTGGTACACAGAATACAGCGATGAGAGGATTTCAAAAATCTTTCACGAGATGCGTTGGCCTGAAACGCAAGGCGCTCCCTGCTGTCCGCACTGCAACGAAACAGAGTGCGTCGTTCCCGTGCCGAAGCGTGCATTGCTGTACCGTTGCAAGAAGTGCGAACGCATGTTCTCGCTGACGAGCGGCACGTTCCTGCACGGTAACAAGCTTCCCTTGCGCAAGCTGTTCGCGGCCCTTTTGCTCCTCGCCGACGCCGTGAAAGGCATGAGCGCCTCGCAGTTCTCGCGCCAAGTCGGCGTACAATACAAGACGGCGTTCGTGCTCATGCACAAGATTCGCGCGAGCTTGCTTGTCGAGAACTCGCAAACCCTGCTCGATGGAAACGTGCAGATTGACGGCGTGTACTTGGATACGAAGGAGCGCAAGCCCAACGAGCACAAAGCCGCTCGTGAACAGGCTGCACGCTTGAAGGCCGCCCGTGAAGCGGGCGCGCAGGAAGCGCAGGCCGTTCAAAACGACGAAGAGCCGGAATGGAAGCCGACGCCGAGGTGCATCCTCGTCGCCCGGCAGGTGTCCGGCGAGCGTGGAAAGGGCGGCGTGAAGACCGTCATCGGCTTCGCACCCTGCGAGAATGGTGTGGACGTAGACGCCTTCGTCGCCAAGCACATCGCCACAGGCGCGACCGTGACGTCGGATGAGCACCGGGCGTACGCGATGCTCATCGCGCACTACGACTTGAAGCGGGTGAACCACAGCGAGCGCTACAGCGGCGCTGATGGTGAAAACATCAACCAAGCGGAGAGCTACTTCTCGCGCTTCCGCCGCATGCAAATTGGCCAGAACCATTTCTTTGGCAAGCACCTTCTGGCGTATGCCGCGGAAAGCGCCTGGCGCGACGATAACCGCCGCCACAGCAACGAAGAGAACTCCCAAGCGCTCCTCGGCTTGCTCTTCAAGCAGAACGGGGATGGACTGTGGCGGGGTTTCTGGAAGCGCTACTTGCGCAAGGGCAATGGCGTCACGTTGCCAGCCGTAACCGGCGACTCGACCTTGGCCTCCGCGGCCTGATTCACCTGCCCGCCACCGCGTTTGGCCAGCAACCATATGACGCGGTCGTCCTGTAGATGGGACTTCACGACAGCCTTTCTCGCCAGCATGCGGTGCAAAGCGTCCCTGATGCTGTCTCCAAGAAGTTTGGGGAGTTCTCGCCCTGCCTCGATCTGCGTTTGACCGATACTATCCGCAATCTCTTTTACGGTGGCTCCATCGGGCATCTTCTTGAGCACACCGGAAATCAACGCCAGTAATTCCCCAGGCGCGAAGTACGCCTTGTAGCCGCGTGGCGGGAAGACCGGGATATACGCCGCATCTTTGTCGCATTTCGCGATGATGCGGCTCACGGCGTTGATGTCTTTGACCTTGTCGCCGAGTTGTTTCAACAGTTCGGCATGTTGGGTCACCAACTCACGCTTCAATTCCAGCAGTTCGGCAACGAGGCGAGCTTTTTCCATGATGGCAACATCCGCCATCCGTCAAAAGTCGTCAAGGATCTGTTTTGAGTTTCCTACATAAGGGCGCAAGACGGCCTCCGGCGGCCGGGGGGAATGATTCCCCCCGAACCCCCTCATCTGCCCGCCGCAGCAATCGCGGCCCAACGGGGATCCCAAAGGGCCTCAGGCCCTTTGGCCGCCGGAGGCTATTGCTCCCGGCGGGGTCCAGGGGCAGCGCCCCTGGTATTTCTTGTCTACTCCACGCCGAGCACGCGGCGCACGGCGGTGACGACATCGGCCACGTCAACGTCGGTGAGCCGGGCCGAGATGGGCAGGCTCACGGTCTGGCGTCCCAGGCGCATGGCGTGCGGATAGTCCTCCGGCCGCCAGCCCAGGCGCTGTTGGTAATAGGGGTGCTCCGGCAGGCTTAAGTAGTGCACGCCCACGCCGATGCCCTGCCGGGTCATGGCCGTGAGGAAGGCGTCGCGCGTGATGCCGCTGTGCTCCTGGCCCACCATGACGGAATACAGGTGCCGGGCGTGCAGGGTGTCCGGGTCGAGCTCCGGGGGCGCGGGCAGGCCCAGGCGCTGGCCCTGCGGCAGATCGGCAAAGGCCTTGTCGTACGCGGCCCAGACCTCGACGCGGCGGACGTGGTAGGCGTCGACCCTTGGCAGCTGGTGGATGCCCAGCGCGGCCTGCAGGTCCATCATGTTGTACTTGAACCCGGCCTCGACCACCAGGTAGTGCTTGTAGCCTTCGTCGCCGAAGCGGTTCCAGGCGTCGGCGCTCATGCCGTGCAGGCCCAGCACCTTGATGCGCGCCAGGTCCTCGGGCCGCCTGGCGATGACCATGCCGCCCTCGCCGGTGATGATGTTCTTGGTGACGTAGAAGCTGAAGCAGCCGAAATCGCCCAGGGTGCCTGCCTTCCTGCCGTGGTAGGTGGTCTCGATGGCGTGGGCGCAGTCCTCGATGACGGCGAGGTTGTGTTCGGCGGCGATGGCCGAAAGCGCGTCCATGTCGCAAGGGCGGCCCGCGAAGTGCACGGGCAAAAGCGCCTTGGTGCGCGGGGTGATCTTCTCGCGCACGCGCTCGGGATTGATGTTCATGGTCGCGGGGTCGACATCGGCCAGCACCGGAGTGGCCCCGGCGTGCAGGATGGCGTTGACCGTGGCGCAAAAGGTCAGCGGCGTGGTGATGACCTCGTCGCCGGGCTTGAGGTTCAGGGCCACCAGCGCCAGGTGCAGGGCTGCGGTGCAGGAGTGCAGGGCCGCTGCCCCGGCCACGCCCTTGTACGCGGCGAAATCGCGCTCGAACCTGGCCGTGCGCGGGCCGGTGCCGATCCAGCGGCTTTTCAGGCAGGCCACCACCTCGTCGATCTCGGCCTGCTCCAACGCGGGCGAGCCGAAGACGAGGAAATTCTCCTTGGCGCGGACAGGAGGCTGTTCAGACATCAGGCGTTCCTTTCATTCGTCGGGCCTTCATTCGACAGATCTTTCATTCGCCGCGCCACTTATTCGGCAGGCCGTCATTCGACGGGCCACTTATTCGCCGAGACTTTCGTTCGACGGGCCAGGGGGCATTCTTGGCTGCCGCAGGGGTACCAGAAGCGCCCTGGATGTTCAATCAATGTTCAATCAGTGGCCTGGCCCCGGTCCTGGCGGCCCTCCGCAGGCGGGGCGCCCACGAACTCCGGCTCCTGACGGCCTTCCACGGGTGCGGAGCCCAGAAATTTCGGCCCAGGGCATGCCCCCTCCGGGGATGTCCCCATGAACTCCGGCATGGTCGCCTCGCCTGCGGCGCTGATGCCCTGACGCCGCACCACCGCGCGCAGGGTGCGCCAGAGGATCGCCAGGTCGAGCGCAAGGGAGCGGTTGTCCACATACCACACGTCCAGCGCAAACTTCTGATCCCAGGTGAGCGCGTTGCGGCCATTGACCTGGGCCCAGCCGGTGATGCCCGGCAGGACCTCGTGGCGGCGCGCCTGCTTGGGCGTATAGCGCGGCAGGTACTGCATCAGAAGCGGCCTGGGGCCCACCAGGCTCATGTCCCCCGCGAGCACGTTCAAAAGCTCGGGCAACTCGTCCAGGGAGGATGCGCGCAGAAAGCGGCCAAAGGGCGTCAGCCGCTGCGCGTCCGGGCCGTCTCCGGGCAGCATGGTGCGGAACTTCAGGATGACGAAGGGCTTGCCGTACAGGCCGGGCCGCTCTTGGCGGAAGAACACGCCGGAGCCGAGCCGCAGGCGCACGGCCAGGGCCACGGCCAGCAGCACCGGCGCAAGCAGGACGAGTCCGGGCAGCACCAGGGACAGGTCCAGCAGACGCTTGGCCGTCACCGGTTCTCCACTGGTGCCAGGCCGCCAGCCTGGCCAAATGCCTGGCCGGATGCCTGGCCGCCAGCCTCGTCAGAAGTCTGGCCAGAAGTCTGGCCGACAGCCGGGCCGACAGTCTCCTGCGCGTCCGGCGGCGCGGAAAGGCCCAGGGCCGCGAGCATGTCCCGCACCACGAGGTCGGCGGCGAACTTCTCTTCGGCCAGGCGACGGCCAGCCGCGCCCATCTGGGCGATGAGCTCCGGCTGCTCGATGAACCGGGCCATGGCCCGCATGAGCGCGCCGGGCTCGCAGGGCGGGGTCAAAAAGCCGGTGACGCCCTCCTCCACGGTCTGGCGGCAGCCGGGCATGTCCGTGGTGATCACCGGGCGGCCCATGCTCAGGGCCTCCAGGATGGAGCGCGGGGTGCCCTCGCGGTAGTAGGTGGGCAGCACAAAGACGCTGGCTGCGGCCAGGTGCGGGCGCACGTCCGCGACCGGGTCCAGCACCTCCACCACGCGCTCCTCGCGCCAGCGGCGCAGCATGTCCTCGGGCACGCCGTCCGGGCCGTGGTCCAGCGGGCCCAGCACCCGGCACACGGCCTGGGGGTGCCGCCGCTTGAGCATGCGGCAGGCCTCCACAAAGACGCCCACGCCCTTGGACCACAACAACCTGGCCATGAACAGGAAGATGGGCGCGCCGGTCTGGGGGTGGGCCAGCACGGGCGGGGCCGGGGCGAAGTGCGCCAGGTCCACCCCGGACCCGGCCACCACGGCCACGCGCTGGTTTTGGGCCGTCACGCCGAGGCGGGCGAAGAGCTCGCGGTCGTCCGGGTTCTGGAAGATGACCACCCGGTTGTTCTCCAGGGCCTTGCGGTACAGGCGCACCACCAGCTCGGACAAGAGCCGCCGCGCGTTCCAGCGGCATCCGCAGCCGCCAGTATCGCCGTCGCTGGCGGCGTCCGCAGCCGTCTCCAGCCCGCCAAAGGCGTAGCCCAGGCCCGTGACCAGCGAGGCCATTGCCGGGTTGGTCGCCTTGGCCGCGCGCGCGGCCCACTTGGCCGCCAGGGACCCGTAGATCACCGGCTTGATGGTGTAGGCCAGGACCAGGTCCGGCTCCAGCTCCAGGATGTCCCGGCGCAGGGCCAGCAGGGTGCGCAGGTCCTGCAGCGGGTTGACCCCGCCGCGCCGCATGGGGAAGCGCGAAAGCGAAACGCCCATGGCGCGCAGCTCGGCGGCAATGTCCGGCGCTTGCGGCCCGGTTTCCTCGTCGGGCGGGGCCAGGGCCATGACCTTGTGCCCGCAGGCCACCAGGGCGCGCAGCAGCGGACCACGAAAGTTCACCAGGGACGGGGCATATCCGGCAATGACAAGGATGCGCATGGGGGCCTTCTACACCGAAATTCCGGCGGTTTCCAGCCATGATTGGAACATCAGCACGGGCCAGAGCCGGTACTGGCGGTTGAACCGGCCGGACTGGTGCTCGGCCCAGGCCTGGGCCACGGGCGCGGGCTCCAGGTGCCCTTCCCGCGCCAGCCGGGCGGGATCGATGAGCGCTGCGGCCCAGTCCTTGAGCTCGCCGCGCAGCCAGCTGTCCAGCGGCACGCCGAAGCCCATCTTGGGCCGCTCCCACAGCTCCGGAGGCAGGTAGCGGCCCAGCAGCCCGCGCAGGGCCAGCTTGCCCTGGCCCCCGCCCACGCGCATGGACCCCGGCAGGCTCCAGGCGAACTCGGCCACGCGGTGGTCCAGGTACGGCGCGCGGGACTCCAGGCCCACGCTCATGCTTGCGCGGTCCACCTTGGTCAGGATGTCGTCCGGCAGGTACCAGGCCGCGTCCAGGTACTGCATCCAGGCCGTGGAGCCCTGGGGGCAGAGGCTGGCTGCGGGCCAGGTTCCGGGCTGGCGCAGGGCCCAGGAGGCCTCGCCCACGCCGGGCGCCAGCAGGCCGGGGTCGGGCCAGGCCGAAACCAGCGCCGCGTAGAAGGCCGGGGGCACCCGCGCGGGCAGGGCCTGGGCCAGCTTGTGCAGCTTCTCCCCGGGCAGGCGCTGTTTGGCCAGGCCCGGCAGCACCGGCGCCAGGGCCGCGAAGATCCTGTCCCAGGCCCGGGGCGAAACGGCCTGCGCAAGCCCGGCGACCAGGACGCGCAGGCCCGCTGGCAGCCCGGACAGGCGCGCCCACAGCAGCGGCGCGTGGACGTGGCGGTTGTACCCGGCGAAAAGTTCGTCCCCGCCGTCGCCGGACAGGCAGACCGTGACGTGGCCGCGCGTGAGCTCGGCCACCAGCCGCGTGGGCAAAAGCGAGGCGTCGGCAAAGGGCTCGCCCGCGATCTGCATAAGCTTCGGCACCAGGGCCAGGGCGTCTTTGGGCCCGGCCATCAGGGTCGTGTGCTCGCAGCCCAGATGCCGGGCCACGGCCTCGGCCTGGGCCGACTCGTCGTAGGCCGCGTCGGCGTAGCCGATGGTGAAGGTCTTGACCCTGCCCCCCATTGCCTGCGCCTGCTCGGCCATGAGTGCGGCGATGAGCGAAGAATCAATGCCGCCGGACAACAGCGCGCCCAGGGGCACGTCGGCCACCATCTGGCCGCGCACGCTCTGGCGCAGCAGGCCCAGCAGCGCGTCCTGGGCCTCGGCCCCGGTCCCGGCAAAGGGCTGCGCCAGCCCGGCCTCCACCACGCCCGAAAGGGACCACCAGGGCCGGGGCGCGGGCAGCTCCCCGCGCGCGGCCTCGTCCAGGCCCAGGCAGAGGAAATGCGCGGCCGGGAGCTTGCGCACTCCCGCGAGGATGCAGTGCGGGGCGGGCACGCAGGCCAGCCGCAGGTACAGGGCCAGGGCCGCGCGGTCCACCTGCGGGGAGAACCCCGGCGCGGCGGTCAGTCCCGGCAGCTCCGAGGCGAAGAGCAGCCTGCCCCCGCCGGTGGCGTCCAAGGCGTAGTACAGGGGTTTTTCGCCCAGGCGATCGCGGGCCAGGGTCAGGGTGCGCGCGCGGGTGTCCCACAGGGCCAGGGCGAACATGCCCACGGCGCGCTTCAGGCCCTGCTCCACACCCCACAGGGCCAGGGCCTCCAGCAGAATCTCCGTGTCCGAATGCCCGCGCCAGGCAATGGCCGGGCGGCCGGAATAGGAACGGGCGGCCTCGACCTGGGCCCGCAGGTCGGCGTGGTTGTATATCTCGCCGTTGTAGCACAAAACGAAGCGGCCGCAGTGGCTGACCATGGGCTGGCGGCCCTGGGGCGAGAGGTCGAGGATGGACAGGCGGCGGTGCGACAGGGCCAGATGCCCGGCCGGGTCGGCCCACAGGCCTGCGTCGTCCGGGCCGCGATGGGTCTGGTGGTCGGCCATGCGCGCCGCCGCCCCGGTCAGTTCCGCCGGGGAGAGAGCGCCTGTGGCGTCGAGGATGCCGGAAATGCCACACATGATGCGCATGCCCTAGCAGTTCATCGCCTGGGTGGCAATGCGCCCGACCCTTCACCTGCCGCGCACTGGCCTCTCCCCTGCCGCGCCCTGCCCGCGCCCTGGCCTCGCCCTGGCGGGCAATCGCCCCGGCTTTACAGCCAGCCCGGCCAGGAGTACGGAATTCCGGTTGCACCAACCGGCGCGCGGACGCTTGCAAAAAATCGCGCGCCGACCACCCCCCCCCGGAGGTCCACCCCCCCATGGAAACCGCACTCACCGCCTGGCTTCTCTACCTCGGCACCGGCGCCTTTGCCGGACTCCTGGCCGGACTTCTCGGCATCGGCGGCGGGCTGGTCATCGTGCCCATCCTGAACTTCGCCTTCCACGCCCAGGGCCTGCCTGCGGCCTACATCCAGCACCTGGCCCTGGGCACGTCGCTCGCGAGCATCATGTTCACCTCGGTGTCCTCCCTGCGCGCGCACAACCAGCACGGGGCCGTGCTCTGGCCCATCGTCAAGGCCATCTCGCCGGGCATCCTCGTCGGCACCTTCCTGGGCTCCAAGGTTGCGGCGCTCTTGTCCACGCGCTTTCTCACCGGCTTCTTCGTGGTCTTTCTGTTCTACGTGGCGGCGCAGATGCTCCTGAACATCAAGCCCAAGGCCTCGCGCCAGGCGCCGGGCTTTCTCGGCATGTTCGGCGCGGGCGGCGTCATCGGCGGCGTGTCCAGCCTGGTCGGCATCGGCGGCGGCACCATGTCCGTGCCCTTCATGTCCTGGTGCAACGTGCCCCTGCACACCTGCATCGGCACTTCCGCAGCCATCGGCTTCCCCATCGCCATCGCCGGGGCCGCCGGCTACTTCGTCAACGGCCTGTCCGCCCCCCTGCCCGGCCTCTCCGAGGGGTACGCCGGGTTCATCTACCTTCCGGCGCTCGTCGGCGTTGCCGCCGCCAGCATCGTCACCGCGCCGCTGGGCGCACGGCTGGCCCACAACCTGCCCGTGAGCAAGCTCAAAAAGATCTTCGCCTGCCTGCTGGTGATCATGGGCGGCAAGATGCTCTGGAGCATGTTCTAGCAGAGATCGGCCACGCCAGTTGAAGCACCTCGCCAGACAAGAGGGCGCGGCGGACAGACTCCCTGTTTGCCCCGCCCTTTCTTTTGTCCGGCTGCTTGCCCGCCGACTTTCCCGTCGATTTGCCCGTAGGCTTTTCCGGCGGCCTGCCGCGCAACTGGCGCTGATCTGGCTGATCAGCTAGCCAGCCCGAAACGATCGTCAGCCCGAAAGGTTTGCCAGATCCCGCAGCGCATCGCGCCAAAGGCATTGGCGAAGCGCTCGACGCGCGGGCCGTGCGCAAGCTGCGCTCGGCTGTGGGCAACGCTGCCGCCTGGCAGCGCGCAACCAAAGCTTGCTGGCCAACCCAAAGGCGTTCTCAGGCCGAGCAACTCATCTTGCCGAATGGATTGGCGAACAGCTTCAGGTGCGGGGTCGTGCGGAAGCTGTGCCCCGCTCTGGCCAGGAGCACGGGTTCGGCGTCCGGGGCCGCGCGCACGGCCACATGCTCGGGCGTGAAGTCCAGCCACAGGGGCACGGGTTCGCGGTCGCTGTCGCCGCAGAGGCTCTCGCGGCTGGCTGGGGCAAAGCGCTGCTCCTGGCCGTCCGGCCCCACGGCCACCAGCTCGGTCTGGCTGGTGGCGACGCGCGAAACGCCGCCATCCGCCGCAATAGCCAGCGAATTCACGTCGCCGTGGATGCCGCAGGCGTCCAGGTCAAAGGCCAGCACCCGGCCCACCGGGGTCTCCACGCTCTGCGGCCGCGCGGGCTCCACGCTCTCGATGGAGCCGTCGGCCCGGAAGCTGATGCCGATGCGCACGGCGAGCCGCCCCGCCGGGGTGGCCACGTCCAGGGTCTCACCGGGCCAGAGGGTCAGGCTGCGCAGCACGCCGGACGGGCTGAAGCAGGCGCAGATGAGCCGCGCGTTGACCGGCCCGAGCGGCGTGGCCAGCGTCACCGGCCCGGCCAGGCGGCCCTCGTCCTCCTGGGTCCAGTAGCCGGAGAGCTTGCCGTTGAGCGGGAACACGCGGGCCAGCGCGCCGCTCTTATGGAAGGTCACCAGCTCGGCCAGCACCGGGCCAGCCGGGGTCACGACCTCGGTCGGGGTCTCCAGCGGCAGGTGCTTGATCGTCCCGTCCTCGTGGAAGTACAGGGCCTGCACCGTGCGCCGACGCAGGTCGTCGGTGCTGTGCTGAACCGGCAGCGGGCCCAGGGACGTGGCCAAAAGCGCGGGGCCTGCGGGCGCGCAGGACTTCAGCTCCCCGGTGTCGTGCCACTCCAGGCACCCGGCCACCGGAATCTCGCCGTAACGCGTCTGCACTGTGTTCATTGTGTCCCCTTTGGGTACGGACAAAGCAAGGACAGTGCCAACATCTTTCCGTTCAATTCAAGGATGTTGGGAATACTCCGCCGCCGACAATCCACACTTTTGCGGGATTTGCGACAATTATGTAGCAACTCGGTCCGGTGACGCGCAGCCACGCCGGATGCTCAAGCCACCTGCGCTTCGTGTACGGTTGCGCGCCGCCAACCAAGCCGACGCCAAAATCTTCCAGCGCAACACTCCAAGATATACGCCGCAGCGGCCCGCTCCCGCTTCCAGACACTTCAGCTCGCCCCGGTTGCGCACGTTCATTGGGCAGCGCCAACGCGAACGGGGCTGCCCGGCTCCATCGCCAAACAGCCCCGCGCATGCCGGGGATTCCAAAGGGCCTTGAGGCCCTTTGGCCGCCGGAGGCTCTTCCCTTCTCAGCCCTTGCACCTGTGCTTCACGTTCTGGCCTTCCTTGATGAAGATGACGGCCTCGGCCAGGTTGGTGGCCAGGTCGCCGATGCGCTCCAGGTGGCGCGAGGCCATGATCACGTGCACGCTGCGCTCCACGATGCGCGTCTCGTCGACCATGGTGTTGATGGCCTCCTTGAGCACCTTGAGGCTCAGCTCGTCCGCCGTGTGGTCCATGGCGCAGATCTCTCCGGCCAGGTCCGTGTCCTCGTCCACAAAGGCGCGGATGGACTTGGCCAGCATCTCCTGCACGTGGGCGCACAGCCGCTCCATGCGGGCATTGGGCGGCAGGGGCGGCCGGGTGGACAAGAACAGGGTGCGGTGCGCCAGGTTCACGCACTCGTCGCCGATGCGCTCCAGGTTCACGGTGAGCCGCATGGAGCCGATGATGAAGCGCAGGTCCCGGGCCATGGGCTGGTCCAGGGCCAGCAGCTCCAGGTTGAAGGTGTCGATCAAGTCTTCCATGTCGTTCACGACCGTGTCGTTCATGACCACGCTTTCGGCCAGGTCGGTGTCGCTTTCCAGATAGGCCCGGGTGGCGTCGCGCACGGCCTGCTCGGCCAGGGCGGCCATGCGGATGACCTGCATGCGCAGTTCTTCGAGCTTCTGGGTGAAATGGATGCGCTGCTGCTGCATAGTCTTGTCCCCCTAGCCGAAGCGGCCGGTGATGTAGTCTTCTGTCTGCTTGTTGCGCGGGTGCGTGAAGATGGTGCGCGTGTCGCCCTCCTCAATGAGCTTGCCCAGGTAGAAGAAGGCCGTGCGGTCAGATACGCGGGCCGCCTGCTGCATGCTGTGGGTGACGATGATGATGGTCAGGTCGCGCTTGAGCTCGTGGATCAGGTCCTCGATCTTCTGTGTGGCGATGGGGTCGAGCGCGCTGGCGGGCTCGTCCATGAGCAGGACTTCGGGCCGCACGGCCAGCGCCCGGGCGATGCACAGCCGCTGCTGCTGCCCGCCGGACAGGCCCAGGGCCGAGGACTCCAGGCGGTCCTTGACCTCGTCCCAGAGGGCGGCCCCGCGCAGGGAGAACTCCACGCTCTCGTCCAGCACGCGCTTCTCCTTCACGCCATTGACGCGCAGACCGTAGGCCACGTTCTCGTAAATGGTTTTCGGGAAGGGGTTGGGCTTCTGAAAAACCATGCCGATGCGCCGCCGCAACGTCACCACGTCCACGCCGGAGGCGTAGATGTCCTCGCCGTCGAGGGTCAACTGCCCTGTGACGCGCGCGCCGGGGATGAGGTCGTTCATGCGGTTGATGCAGCGCAGATAGGTGCTCTTCCCGCAGCCAGAGGGGCCGATGAGGGCCGTGACCTGATGCTCCTGGAAGTTCAGGTCCACCTGGTGCAGGGCGTGGAAGGCCCCGTAATGGAAATCCAGGGACTGTGATGATACCTTGATGTTCGGCATGGTTTCTCCGTGCTCTGCCTTTCAGCTCCAGGCGGGAAGCATCCCGGCTGCGCTGCTGTCGACTTGGAGGAAGTACGCAACCGACGCGACGGCTGGGACACGGAAATGTGACGATTCGGTGACGAAGCGCGGCGAAGCGTTGCGGCGGCCCGGCGCGGTAAACCCGCTAGCGCTTGAGGTGCAAGGCCAGCGGGATGGTCACGGTGACGGCCTTGGGGCCGGTCTCCACCTTGGGCTGCATGTCCGGCTCCACCGCACCCTCGCGGAACTCAATCGACAGGCGCAGGCGGTCCGGGTGCTCGCCCACGACAATGTTCTTCACCGGCCCGGTGGCGAAGCGCACCACGGGCGGGCCCTTTTTGCGCCACTCCCCGTGCAGGTCCACGGCCAGCTTGCGCGGCTCCCTTACGTTGAAGCTGGTGACCTGTCCGGCCTGGCCGTTGGTGGCTGCGCGCAGGATGATCCGGTCGGACTGGAACTCCACCTCGACATCGCCCACAAAATGCCCGGCCACGGGCAGGGCCATGGGCGCATGCGGCACAGGCTCGGGCGGCATCACCAGGGCCAGGGGGTCGACCTTGAGCATGGGCTTGGCCGCTGGCTTGGGGGTCGGCGCGGGCGCGGGTTCAACCTTGGGCTCAGTCTTGGCAGCGGGCTTGAGCGCGGGCTTGGCCGCTGCGGGCGCGGGAGTCTTGGCTTTGGGCGCTGCGGCCTTGGGCGCCTCGGGCTTGGCCGCTTCGGGCTTGGAAATCTCTGGTTTGGGCTCCTCGGTTTTTGCCGCTTCGGGCTTGGGGGCGGCTGGCGCTGGCGCGGCCTTGTTTCCGTCCTTGGCAACAGCCTTGTTCTCGTCTTTGGCAGGGGCCTTGTTCTCGTCCTTGGCGGCCGGGGCGGCGTCCGGCGCGGGCATCTCCCCCACGGGCGAAAGGCGCACGGTCTTCTCCACCGGCATGCGCACCTCGTACCCTGCGGCCTGCGCGCATGCGGCCCAGGCCAGCACGCCCAGCGCCGCGCCCAGCGCTGCGCTCAGAATCAGGCCTTTGTGTCCGAAATGCTTCATCATCCCGCGCAACCCCCGCTGTCGACTCGTTCACGCTGACCCTACACGATCTCCGTGCGCTTGGCAAAGCCGGGCTACAGCGCGTCCCAGAAGTCCGCCAGGTGCCCGGCCACCTTGGCCTCGGACCAGTGCCGCTCAACGAACCGGCGCGAGGCCGCCCCGATCTCGCGACAGCGCTCCCGGTCCCCGGCCAGCTCGCGCAGGCGCTGGGCCAGCTCAGCCCCATCACGCGCCGCAACCCAGGGCAGTTCCCCCTGTTCCGAGGACACCCCGGCAAACTCGGCCACGTGCGCGCGGTTCCACGCGTCCAGCCCGGCGATGACCGCCAGCCCCTGGCTCAAGCCCTCCAGGCTGCTGACCCCGTAGTAGCCCTGCATGTGGTCGAAGAGCACGTGGGCCGCCTGCTTGCGGGCCAGGCACTCGCTGTTGGGCACATTGTCGATGAGGTCCAGGCGCAGGTCCAGGCCCTGGCGGCCCAGCTCCTCCACCACGGACACAAGTTCGTCGGTGTTCTTCAGGTCCTTGCGCGTGGGCGAGTGCGCCACCAGAAGCGGGCCGGACCACAGCCGGTCCACGGGCCGCAGCAGCGGGTCCTGCTCGGGCACGAGATTGGGCTGCCAGCGCGCCTCGGGCATCATGCGCAGCAGGTCCGGGGTGCTCACCAACAGGTTCGTGCGGCCCAGGGCCCGGTACTTGGCGCGGAAGCACTCGGGATCGCTGCGGAAGTCGTGGTGCCCGTGCTCGTGGTGCACCACGGCCTTGCCCGCCAGATAGTCCGCCACGAGAAACGGCCCCAGCCGCAGGTGCTCGTCCGCAGTCATGTGGAAGTGCAGCACGTCGCTGGTTGTGAGCAGCCGCTCCAGCTCGGCCAGGCCGCTATCGTCCAGATCAGGGACGTGCAGGTCCTTGGCCCAGTCGTGGGTGTAGCGCGTCTCCAGGGTGGCCAGACGACAAGTGTGGCGGTTTTTCCGTCCCAGGCGGTTCACCGCCCGGCAAAAGGCGATGCCCGTCCCGGCGGGGTCGTTCACCGCGATCATCAGGATCTTCAATGCGCGGACTCCACGGCCTTGAGCTCCTGCGAGCGGTCGCGGCCCAGGTCGAGCCCGCCCAGCCCGGCCTCGGGCAGCAGCAGCTCCAGGCGGCGCAGGTTCGCCAGCCGGGCCGTGCCGGAGCGCAGGGTGAGGTCGAGCACATGCCCGCCTTGGCTGCGGTCCTGGGTCAGAAAATGCCAGTGCCAGCCGGGCACGCTTAAGGCCCGCACGTAGTCCGGGCCGCGTAGGCCGATGAGCGTGCCGCCCACCTGGGTGAACTCGAACACAGACTGTTCCTTGGCCACCACGGCCAGGGGCCGGTACGGGGGCGACTGGCGCGGCACGCTGCGCGCCTTGAGCGTGCTGAACACGCCCTCCACGCGGACCACGCCGAACAGGCTGGTGTCGCCCAGGGTCGCGTCCAGCCAGCCCTCCAGGCGCTTCAGGCCCAGGTCTGCGGGCAGGGTCAGGGCCGGGCCGGGCCGGAACTGCGCCACCTGGGCAAAGGGCGTGGTCACGCCGGGATCGGCGCGGCGCACCTTTCCGCTGGCCGGAACCTGGTAGACCACGCCGTCCAGGAGCACCATCTCGCCGTCCAGGGCGTCGAAGGTGCCCAGGCCGATGTCGCCCAGGGCGGGCAGCTGGCCCACGGGCACGGAGCCCTCGTAGCCGCCGGCCAGCAGGGCGTCGATGACGCCGATCTGCACGAGTCCGGGCTGCGCCAGTGCGGACTGCGCCAGTGCGGGCTGGGCCTGCTCGCCCCTGGCCTGGGCAGGCCCGGCCAAAACCGGCAGGGCGGAAAGCAGCAGCGCACAGAGTGCGAGCACAAGACGCAGGCCACGCCATTTCTTCATGAAGAGCCCCCTTCATTGGATTTGTGGAGCATCTTGACCCAAACGTCTCCGGTGTGGGTCAGAAACAGGAGCTTGCGCCCCTGGCAGCCGCCGGTGGACGAGCGCGTGACGCGGATGCCGTGGTCGGTCAGGCGCTCCTGCACGGCGTCCAGGTTGCGGGTGCCGATGTCGTACAGGGTGCAGCGGTTGCCGCTCATGATGCCCGCAGCCCCGCCAAAGACCTTCACCACCAGCTCCTCCGGGGAGATCTTGAGACGCATGAGGCTCGACAGCATGCTCTCCACCGCAGTGTCCACAAAACGGCAGACCTGGGGGTCCTTGGCCTGGGCGTTGAACTTTGTGCTGTCAGGCAAAAAGGCGTGGCAGATGGCCCCGATCTGGCGGTGCGGCGCGCTCATGGTCACGGCCACGCACGAACCCAGCACCGTGGTCACCAGCGTTGGCCGAACCCCGAGGTAGCAGTCGCCGGTTTGCAGAAAAATCTTGGGATAGCTGTCAAATTCTGGCACGCGGGCACACCCTGCAAGCGATTTCAGGAACGATTGTCATCATCAAACCATCGGCCCGTTCTGTCAACTGCATCGGCGGAATCCGCCGGGGGTTATTCCTGGTGCTCGGCAAAGCGGATGTGGAAGGCCGCAGCGTAGAAGTGGTGGAAGAAATCTACGTATTCAAGGAGGATGTGACTGGGAACAGAAATGCGCGAGGGCGCAAAATTGATGATGCCCTTGATGCCCGCGCCCACCAGATAGTTGGCGGCGCGCTGGGCGCGTTCCGGCGGGGTGGTGATGATGCCGATCTCCAGGGAGAGCTCCTTGACCTTGGCCGGGAGCTGGCGCGAGCAGACGATCTCCATGCCCTCCACGATCTCGCCGATCTTGTACGGATCGCAGTCAAAGGCCCCGCGGATGATGAAGCCCTTGCGCGAGAACTCGCGGTGGCGCAGCAGAGCGCGGCCCAGGTTGCCCACGCCCACAAGGCCGCAGTTCCAGGCGCGGTCGATGCCGAGCGAGCGCTTGATGGAGGTGATGAGGTCCTGGACGTAGTAGCCCACGCCGCGCACGCCGAACTCGCCGAAGTAGGCGAGGTCCTTGCGTATCTGCGAGGAGTTGACGGAGCAGGCCTCCGCCAGACGCTCGGAGGAGACCACATCCGTGCCCTCGCGCTTGAACTCGGAGAGCACCTGGATGTAGGTGGCCAGACGGGCGATGGTGGCCTTGGGAATATGCTCGCTCTTCATGGCCCTGTACCGACTGTGAATGTGAATTTTTTAACATAGGTTCCGGAAAAAAGGAGGCCTTGCGGCCTCCTTGATTCCGGAAACAGACCGTGGGAACTAGGCGCCCAGGGGCTTCACGAAGAGCAGGATCAGGTTGACGACCAGGGCGTAAATGGCCAGGGACTCGATGAAGGCCAGGCCCAGGATCAGGGTGACGGTCAGCTTGCCGCCGGCTTCGGGGTTGCGGGCGGTGCCTTCGCAGGCGGCCTTGAGGCCCATGCCCTGGCCGAGGCCGCACAGGCCGGCGGCAATGGCCATGCCAATGGCGGTGGCCCAGGCGGCGGTGGGGCCGACAGCGGCGCCAGCGGCGGCGGGCTCGGAAGCGAAGGCGGCGGAGGCGAACAGGACCATAGCCAGGGTCATCAGCAGGGATTTACGCATAACGGTGGACTCCTTAAGGTATGTATGTGGTGGTCAGGCGACCATTTCCCCAAGTCTAGTGGGCGTGCTCCAGAGAACCCTTCAGGTAGATCATGGTCAGCATGAAGAAGATGAAGGCCTGGATGGTCTTGCCCAGAATGAACAGGAAGTACATCGGAATGGTGCCGAGCACCGGCGCCAGCGTAAACAGCAGCACCAGGACGATTTCCTCGCCGCGGATGTTGCCGAAGAGTCGCAGGGTGAGCGACAGCGGGCGCGCCAAGTGGCTCACGGTCTCAAGGATGATCATGAGCGGCGCCAGGAAGATCACCGGGCCCATGAAGTGCTTGATGTAGCCGAAGCCCCATTTCTTGATGCCGATGAAGTTGTAGTAGACGAACACCGAGAGGGCCATGGCCGCGTTGGTGTTCACATTGGCGGTGGCGGCGTCGCATCCGGGGATGAGGCCGATGTAGTTCATGACCAGGATGAAGATGAACATGGCGCAGAGGAACGGGAAAACCCTTCGGCCTTCCTCGCCGATATTGAGGACGACAAAGTCCTCAAGTCCGCCGATCACCGTCTCAAAAACGTTCTGCAACCCTCCGGGGACCAACTGCAGACGCCCGCGAAGCACGAAGCCGCAGGTGAACAGAATGATCATCGCCAGCCACATGTAGTACACGTGCGGCGGCAGCCCCAGACCCAGAGAGTGGTCGAGGATGACCGAATACGTCAGCGGATGTGCAAGTCCTCCAGCCATTTGTTACGCCTCCTTCCCGTTCCCTGTGGCGGGAACCTTGTGCCAGATCTGGAGAACCCCCCAGAGGGTGGCGTTTACAACCACCGTGGTGAGTCCGGCCAAAAGTCCGAAAACCGATGCCCCAAGCCATGCCACCAAAGCGGCGATGGCCACCCCGGTCAATACCAGCCTACCATAAAAGAGCGTCAAGAGCGTGAACACTGCGCCGTCCCTGACCTTCACCAGCTCCTGGGCGGCCTTGGACAGCCACCAGAAATTCACGCTGATGATCAGGGCGCCCGCCGCGAACGAGAGCCCCCAGACGGAGAAACCCGTTGCCAGGCAAGCCAGCGCCGACCCCGCCGCAGCCAGAAGGATCTGGTTGCGCATGAGCCTGCGCACGTCCGCCACGGCAAAGCCACGGCGGTACAGCACGCCATCAATCTTCTGGACAAGCGTCGTCATGCGCGTTTCCTCGGGCCGTCAGGCCCCCTGGCCCTCTGGCGGCCCACAGCCGCCGCCCAGCATCATCTCCCGCCGGAAGCCCGGGCCGGATCACTCCTTCTCGGACTGCCGCTGGAGCCGCATGGCCTCGCGGTACACATCGCGAAAGCCGGTGATGATCCCCAGCAGCAGGAAGATGATCAGCATCCAGGGCTCGGTGCCCAGCCACTTGTCGAGATAGTAGCCCATGGCCAACCCGATGAAGGTTGCCGCCACAAGCTGCATCCCGATGGTGGCGACGTTGCCGAAGAGCTGCATCGCCTCGGAGGGCTTGTCCCGCTTGAAAAAGAACATACAATCTCCGGAGCGGCCGTCGCGCCGGTCGCCTGGCCGGACGTTCATTTCTTCACAAGGAGGAACACCTAGCACAAGCCCCCTTGCCAGTCAATGAGGTTGCGCCATGAGGTGAACCTTTTTCGCGATTTTCATGCTCCGCCGCAGCCCTGCGCCTGTAGTGACATTCCCTGCGGAAGCACGTATATTCCATCCTGCACGCGCTCGTGCCCGCAACCATATACTGGGATCACCATGACCGACAAGAACGATCCGACCCCTGGCCGCGCCGCCCGGCCCCTGCCGCCGGAGAAGCTGCGCAACCGCCTCGATCCTTCAAGCATCCGCCACCCCGACAGCCGGGGCATCGCCCGCAAAAACGGCCAGGCCGAGTTCCAGCCCCGCGCCATGCAGGCCCTGCGCATGGCCCTTGAGATCTCCGGCAACGAGTACAACGTCTTCCTCGCGGGCGAGCCGGGCCACGGCCGCACCCACTTCGTGCGCCAGTTCCTGGCGCCGGAGGCGGCCAAGCGCCCGGTCCCGCCGGACTGGCTGTACCTGCACAACTTCGACGACCCGGACCAGCCCCTGGCGGTCAGCCTGCCCGCAGGCCAGGGCCGCGTGTTCAAGACCGGCCTGGCCAAGGCCCTGACCGACGTGCGCGCCGCCATCGCCGCGCGCTTCGACCAGGAGGCCTACCGCCGCAAGCACGAGACCCTGTTCAAACGCTTCTCGGCCACGCGCGACAGCATCTTCAGCAAGATGGAGGCCACCGCGCGCGGCAAGGGCTTTGCCCTGGACATGGACGACGCCGGCGCGCTCACCATCATGCCCATGGTCGGCGGCAAGGTCATGGGCGACGACGAGTACGGCCGCCTGGCCCCGGTGCGCCGCAAGATGCTCAAAAGCAAGGGCGAGAACCTGCTTCAGGAGATCGGCGTGTTCCTGCGCAAGCTGACCCAGAGCGAACAGGGCTTCCGCCAGGGCGAGCTCAAGCTGCACCGCGAGATCGGCCAGTCCGCCCTGACCGAGCACCTTTCCGGCCTGCGCCGCGACTTCGGGGCCATCAAGCGGCTGATGCAGCACATGGCCGCCGTGGAAAAGGACATCCTGGACAACGTGGACGCCTACCTCCCGCGCGACAATGCCGAGTCCGCGCCCCTGCCCACGCCCGGCGCCCCGCCCATCGGCCCGCACCAGGAGCCCCACGCCCAGGCCCACGCGGCGGCGGAGGACCCCAGCTACCGCCACGAGGTCAACCTCTTTGTGGACAACGGCAAAAGCGCCCAGACCAAGGGCGGCGCGCCGGTCATCATCGAGGACCACCCCACGGCCTTCAACCTCCTGGGCAGCATCGAGCGCGAAAGCGAGCTTGGGGCCATCTACACGGACTTCACCCTGGTGCGCGCAGGCTCCCTGCACCGCGCCAACGGCGGCTTTTTGATCCTGAACGTCGAGGACCTCATGGGCAACCAGGGCTCCTGGGAGGGTCTGCTGCGCGCCCTGCGCCTGGGCAAGTTGCGCATGGAGGACCCGGGCGACGCCGAGCAGGTGCGCGTGCGCACCATCGAGCCCGAGCCCATCCCGCTCGCCCTGCGCATCATCCTGGTCGGCACGGACGAGGCCTACGAGGCGCTTCTGACCGCCGACGACCGCTTCCGCAAGCACTTCAAGCTCAAGGCCCATCTGCAGGGCACGGCCGACCGCAACGCCGCAGGCATCCGCCACTACCTCTCGTCCTTGTGCGGCATCATCGACAAGGCCGGGCTGCCGCCCTTCAGCCGCGAGGCCCTGGCCGGGCTGGTGGACCACGCCAGCCGCCTGGCCGAGGACCAGAAGCGCCTGTCGTTGTCCTTCACCCAGGTGCGCGCGCGCATGATGGAGGCCGCGGCCATCGCCCGCATGGACGGCCGCGGGCTGGTGGAGGCGGCGGACCTTGCCCGCGCCGTGGCCGACCACGACTTTCGCGCCAACCTCTTTGAAGAGGAGTTCATGGCCGACTACGACCGCGAGATCATCAAGGTGGCCACGGGCGGACACGCCGTGGGCCGGGCCAACGGCCTCTCGGTCACGCTCTTCGGCGACTACGAGTTCGGCCTGCCGCACCAGATCTCGTGCACGGTCGGCGTGGGCCACGGCGGCATTTTGGACCTGGAGCGCGAGGCCCAGCTGGGCGGGCCCATCCATACTAAAGGCATGATGATCATCAAGAGCTACCTGGTGCGCCTCTTCGCCCAGGACAAGCCCATCGTGCTCACCGGCAGCCTGTGCTTCGAGCAGAACTACGCGGGCGTCGAGGGCGACTCGGCCTCGGGCGCGGAGCTGGCCGCCCTGCTCTCGGCCCTGTCCGGCGCGCCCATTGACCTCTCGCTCGCCTTCACCGGCGCGGTGAGCCAGAGCGGGGCCATCATGGCCGTGGGCGGGGTCAGCCGCAAGGTCGAGGGCTTTTTCGAGGTCTGCCGTCGGCGCGGGCTCACAGGCCGCCAGGGCGTGCTCTTCCCGGCGGACAACGCCGTGCATCTGATGCTCAAAGACGAGGTGGTGGAGGCCGTGGCCGGGGGCCGCTTCCACCTCTACCCCGTGGCCACCATCGAGCAGGCCATGACCATCCTGACCGGCAGGCCCGCAGGGGCGCGCCGCAAGGACGGCCGCTATCCGCCGGGCTCGCTCTACCAGATGGTGGACGCGCGCCTGGCCGAGCTGACCCGGCTGGCCGCCAGCGCGGAATTCCCCCGCAAGAAGAGGAGCTGACCCGATGTCCAAATCCTGGATCAGGGCCAAACTGCCCGAGTTCGTGCGCGACATGTTCCGCACCTTCTGCATGGCCTGCAAGTCCCTGGAGGAGCAGTTCGTCTCCTTTGACCGCGAGGGCGCGGTGACCTTCACCACCCTGCGCGACCTGGTGGGCCAGGAGATGGACAAGGGGCTTTTGTGGCGCATGAAGGACACCGCCCACCACGTGTTCCGCAACGATCCCGAGACTTCGCTCACCGGGCAGTTTCTGGACTGGGGCCTGGGCTACATCTTCCATGAGACCATCAAGCTCAAGGAGGACGCCTACCAGGCCCTGACCTACGCCCCGTGGTTTCTGGCCTTGCGCGGGCGCGACCTGCCCGAGGACGAGCGCGTGGTGGTGGAGGAGCTTTTCCAGGTGCTCAAGCAGACCGAGGAAAGCATGCGCCGAGAGATCGACCGCATCCGCTTCATCATGTCGCAGTGCCGCAGGCTGTTGCCCATCTACCTGGCCAGGCACCGCGAAAACGCCCTGCTGGCGCGCTACCTGTTTTCTCAAAACGACCTGGTGCGAGAGGTCTTCGGCAGCGATTACGACCTGTTGGTGAACAGCGTGTACGGCGACCACCCGGAGCGCATGTACATCCTGGCGGCCCAGAGCCTGCGTCTGGGCGGCTGGGTGGCAGAGGCATCGCAGGCGGTGCAGAACGCTTTCGATATAAACGCCACAGACCGCCTGGTTCTGCAGGAGAAAAAAATTTTGGACAATTGGAGTGCGCGTATGGCGCCTTGAGCTTGACACTCTAAAGCGCCAGGAATATCTTTCAATTCCCAACCGGAGGAGGGAAAAAACTTATGAAAAAGCTCATGCTGATGACGATCGCCTGTTGTGTTGTTTTCGCCCTTGGCTGTGCCAAGAAGGTTGAACCCGCGCCTGCCCCGGCCCCGGCCCCTGTGGCCGAGAGCCGCGAGATGGCCCCGGCCCCCATGTCCCCGCGCCAGATTTACGAGGCTGACTACGCCAAGCTGCCGACCTCGTACACTGTCGTGAAGGGCAACTGCCTGTGGTGGATCTCTGAGTTCAAGCAGATCTACAACGACCCGTTCATGTGGCCCCTGATCTTCAAGGCCAACCGCAGCAAGATCAAGAACGCCAACCTGATCTACCCCGGTCAGGAATTCGAGATCCCGCGCGCCTTCGCCCTTGACGACGTCAAGGCCGCCCGCCACAAGGCTGGCAAGTCCAAGAAGAAGTCCGCCCCCGCCGCCAGCGCCAACCTCCCGGCTGACCTGCGCGAAGCCCTGGGCTACGGCTTCTAGCCAACAGGCACCATCGGTAGTGGCAGGCGCCCGGTCGAAAGACCGGGCGCCTTTTTTTTGTGCGCCACGACCGGGAATGCCCCCCTTGCCAACCGCCCGTTCCTGAAGTATCTAGACAAAATCTAGGCCGACCCGGCCACACGACCAAACCGTCCCGGAGGCGCCCATGCCCGGTACCGCCATGCAAAAACAGCACGGAATACTGACTGCCCTTACGCTGACGGCCCTGGCCGCCCTGCTCGCCCTGACCGGCTGCTCCCCGCGCCAGCCCATTCCGCTGGACCAGCCCCGGCTCGCGGCCAGGGCTCCGGGGGCTCCCCCGGTCGAAGAGCTGCCGACAGAGGCGGAGGCCGCGCCCACGCCCGCACCGGTAAAGGCGGCCAAGACCGTCAAGCCTGGCCCGGCCAAGGCCGCTCCGGTTGCGGCTGCCGCCCCGGCCCAGACCGAGACGGCCACGGCCAGCCCGGAAAAGGACGCGACGGAACCGGTGGCGGCAGGCGTTGCAACGCCTGCGACAACACCTGCGACAACACCCGCGACGCAGGCCGCCCCGGCAGTGGCCGAGCGCCAGAGCTTTGTGCAGGTCGGAGCCTTCGGCACGGCCATGAACGCCCTGGGGGCGGTGGCCTGGCTGAAGAACAAGGGCTACGAGAACTCGCGCATGGTGCGCGTGGAGCAGGGGCAGGGCGCGCTGTTCCGGGTCCAGGCCGGACCCTTCCAGGACCTTGCGTCTGCGCACAAGGCCCTGGAGGTTCTCAAACCGGACTGGCCACAGGCGTTTATTCCTCTGGATTAAGCTCGGCGCGGAACTTGCGGGACAGGCGGAAGACCACCACCTTGCGCGGCGGCAGGGTGATGCTCTCGTTGGTCTGCGGGTTGCGGCCGCGACGCGAGTTCTTGTCGTAGGCCTCGAATTTGCCAAACCCGCTCACCAGCATGGCGTGGTCCTTCTTGATGGCCTGCTTCATGAGGTCCAGGGCGGACTCCACAAGATCCTTGATCTCCGCGCGGTTGCGGTCCGTCTTCTTGTAGATGGCGTCGACGATGTGGGCCTTGGTCAAGGTTTGACCACTCATTGGGGCCTCCTTCGTTGCGGTTCTCAGCCGATGGCCTGTTTCACGGCCTGGGCCAGCTTCTGCATCTCTTCAGGGGTTTCGAAGGCGTGTTGCGCCCAAAGCCTGAGCCCGTCGCCCTCGTGACGCGGAATGAGGTGGAAGTGCGCATGGTGCACCACCTGGCCCGCCGCCTCGAAATTGTTCATGCCCACGTTGAGCCCGGCAGCCCCCGTGGCCTGCATCACCGCCTGGCCCACCAGCTTGAGCGAGTTCAAAAGCTCGCGCCCGATGTCCGGCGGCAGGTCGAAAAGCGTGGCGTGGTGCTTTTTCGGCACCACCAGCGCATGTCCCTTGTTCACCGGAGCGATGTCCAGAAAGGCGAAGATGCCGCCCTGGTCATAGACCTTGGCGCAGGGTATCTTGCCCTCAATGATCTTGCAGAAGATGCAGTCGTCGCTCACGTCACGCTCCAGGCGTTGAAAAAAGTGAACATTGCCCTATCATTAAACTGACGCGAAACGAAATACAAGGGTTTTGGGGCTGCTCCCAAAAATATTTTCGCCCAAACGCGTCAGATCAGGTCAGATTCCCCCGCCAAAGGTGAAGACCTGCTCAGCAGCCCTGGCCTGCACGATGCGCGCGCCAGCGGGCACGTCCTGGGTCACCCAGACATTGCCGCCGATGACCGCGCCCGCCCCGATGGTCACCCGGCCGAGGATGGTCGCCCCGGCGTAGATGGTCACGTCGTCCTCCACGATGGGATGCCGCGCCAGGCCCTTGACCAGCCTGCTGCTCGAATCCTCCTTGGGGAAGCTCTTGGCCCCCAGGGTCACGCCCTGGTACAGGCGCACGTTCTTGCCGATGATGCAGGTCTCGCCGATGACCGTGCCAGTGCCGTGGTCGATGAAGAAGGCCTCGCCGATGTGCGCGCCGGGGTGGATGTCGATGCCGGTGTCCGAGTGGGCCATCTCGCCGATGATGCGCGGGATGATGTCCACGCCCAGGTGGTGCAGCTGGTGGGCGATGCGGTGATTGGTCAGGGCCTTGATGCTGGGGTAGCAGAAGATGGTCTCGCCCGGGCTCTTGGCCGCCGGGTCGCCGTCAAAGGCGGCCTGCACGTCCGTGGCCAAAAGCTCGCGCACCCGGGGCAGCCTGCGGATGAACTCCAGCGCCACGGACTCGGAGCGCTTCTCGCAGTCGGTGCACGGGGAGCGGTTCTCCTTGGCGCAGACAAAGCAGTAGCCCCGGTTGATCTGCTCGGCCAGAAGCTTGACCACGCGGTCCAGCGCGCTGCCCGCGTAATAGGGCATGGTGCGCTCGCTCACGTCCTGGGGACCGAAAAAGCCGGGGAACAGCACCGCGCGCACCAGCCCAACCACCTCGGTCAGCGCGTCCAGCGAGGGCAGGGGCTGGTCGCGGCTGATGCGGTGCCAGGAGGCCTCGCACACGTCCTGCGAGCACAGGTGCTCCACGGTCTCGGCCAGCACGGCGTCGCGGTCCAGGCTCACAAGGGTCGGGGTCTGGTCGATCATGGCGGGCCTCCCGGCCTATTCGGCGTCGGCAAAAAGCGGGGTGGACAGGTAGCGCTCGCCCGTGTCGCACACCACGAACACGATCATCTTCCCGGCCATTTCGGGCCGGGCGGCCAGCTGCATGGCGGCAAAGGCGTTGGCCCCGGAGGAGATGCCGCAGGACACGCCCTCCTCGCGCATCAGGCGGCGCGCGGTGGCAAAGGCGTCCTCGGCGCGCACCTGGATGATCTCGTCGTAGACTGTTGTGTCGAGCACGGCGGGCACAAACCCCGCGCCGATGCCCTGGATCTTGTGCGGGCCGGCAGCCCCGCCGGAGAGCACGGGCGAGTCGCTCGGCTCCACGGCCACGACGCGCACGCCGGGCTTCTTGGCCTTGAGCGCCTGGCCCACGCCGGTGATGGTGCCGCCGGTGCCCACGCCCGCCACAAAGCAGTCCACCGCCCCGTCCGTGTCCTCCCAGATCTCCAGGGCCGTGGTGCGGCGGTGGGCCTCGGGGTTGGCCGGGTTCTCGAACTGCATGGGCATGTAGGCCCCGCCGGGCTGGCCGGGCTGACCTGACTGGCCGGACAGCTCCGCCACCAGTTCCGCAGCGCGGGCAATGGCCCCCTTCATGCCTTGCGCGGCCGGGGTCAGCACCAACTCGGCCCCGTAGCCGGTCAGCAGCTTGCGCCGCTCCAGGCTCATGCTCTCGGGCATGGTCAGGATCAGGCGCAGGCCCTTGATGGCGCAGATGAGCGCCAAGCCGATGCCGGTGTTGCCGCTGGTGGGCTCGACGATGACGGTCTGCGGGGTGATGCGCCCTTCGGCCAGGGCGGGCTCGATCATGTTCCGGGCGATGCGGTCCTTGACCGAGCCGCCGGGGTTCATGGACTCCAGCTTGGCCACCAGGGTGGCCCCCAGGCCGTGGGACAGTTTGTTCAGCCGGACCAGCGGGGTCTTGCCGATGAGTTCCGCCATGCTTGCTGCGATCACCATATGCTGCTCCTTGCTGCCCGGTATTGCGCCCCAGGGGGGGGCGTGCGCCATCTTACTCAGATAAGATGGTTTTCGTCCAGGGCAAGCACAAATCTTTGCTCCAGCACCAAGGTTCCCCACTGGCGGCCCTGGCGCTCTTCCACCAGGCAAAAGCCGTGCTTCTCGTAAAGCCGCCGGGCCGCATCCAGGCCCTGGAAGGTCCAGAGGGTGACGGACGGGTGGCCGCAGGCCCGGCAGAACGCCACGGCCTGGCGCAAGAGCCGGTCGCCCAGGCCCTGCCCGCGCAGCTCTTGGTCCAGGATGAACCAGCGCAGGTGCGCGCCGTGGGTCTCGGCCCCTCCCTCACCCTTTCCGCCGCCCTTTCCATCGTCCTTTCCAGCGCCCTTTCCTCCGTCAATGGCCACGCAGCCCAGGACGCGGCCAGCCCGGCTGACTGTCCAGAAGCCGTCGCGCGCGGGGTCGAGGCGTTGCAGGAACTCCGCCACGCCTGCGGCCACCAGGGCCTCGAAGCTGAGGCCGAAGCCCCACTCCCGGCTGTAGTACTGCGCGTGCAGCTCCGCCGCGCGGCCTATTGCGCCGGGCAGGTAGCCGCCGAGCACATGTCCACTGCTAATGATGTCGTCCATTACGCCCTCCTCCACCCCATCTGGTCATCTGCCATCTGGCCGGCGCAGCCCAGGGGCTCCGCCCCTGGACCCCCATCATTTGCCGGAGAAACCGTGGGCGCAGCCCACGGTTTCTCCGGCAAGGTGAGACGGATGCGCTCTTTCACCCCTTCCATCTGGCGTCGGGTTCTGCGGCGGTCCCGTCGCAGGGCACGACGCGAACATATGGGGAGTCCAGAGGGCCTCAGGCCCTTTGGCCGCCGGAGGCTGTTCTCTACGCTCCCAGCATGCCCCGCAGCACGTCCCAGACCCGGTCCGGGGTGATGTCGCGCATGCAGGCGTGGTGTTTTTGCGGGCAGGCCGTGTGCCCGTGCAGGCCGCAGGGGCGGCAGTCCAGGCTCAGCTCCAGCACGCGGGAGTTGTCCCCGCGCGGGAAAAAGCCCAGCAGCCGCGTGGTCGGGCCGAAGAGCGCCACCAGGGGCGTGTCCTGCACCCAGGCCAGGTGCATGGGACCGGAGTCGTTGGTCAGGCAGGCGTCGACCCGGCCCAGCACAGCGGCCAGGGCCGGAATGTCCAGCTGTCCGGCCAGATTCACCAGCCGCCCTGCCCCATTCCCGGCAGAACCAACAGCAGCAGCCCCAACAGCGGAGACGATGCGCCCGGCCAAAGTCTCCTCGCCGGGCCCGGCGAAGAGCAGCACCACGGCCCCGGCAGCAAGCGCCCGGCGCGCGATGTCGGCAAAGTGCTCCTCTGGCCAGCACTTGGTGGACCAGGTGGAGCCGGGATGGATGCCCAAAATGCGACCCTGGGGCAGCACGGCGAAGATCCCGTCGGCGCGGACCAGGGCTGCGGGCGGCAGGTCCAGGCGCGGCTTGGGCGCTGTGGGCTCCAGGCCCAGGGGCAGCACCAGCTGCATCAGCCGCTCGATCTCTTGCAGCTCGTCGAAGCGGCGGTCCACCAGATGGGTGTAGGCCAGGCGGTTCCACCAGGGCTGGGAATAGCCGATGCGCACCGGCGCGCCCACGCTCCTGGCCACCAGGGCGCTGCGCAGGCTGGTATGCGGGGAGATCCAGAGGTCGAAGCCCTCTGTTGCCAACTCCCGGCCCAGGCTGCGGGCGGACAGCATGCCCTTCTGCGCGCCGCGCTTGGCAAAAGGCCGCACGCTGGCGAGCTCGCGCTGGGCGCTGAACAGCCCTTCGACGCCCGCGCGCACGAACAGGTGCAGCTCGGACTCGGGGAAGCGCTCCTTCACGGCCTGGATGAGCGGCAGGGTGAGCACGGCGTCGCCCAGAAAGGCCGTCTGCCAGATGCCGATGCGCACGCGCGCGGGGTGCGGATGCCCGCTCATGACCGGACCGTTCCGGTCAAGGGCGTCTTGCCCTTGGCCCTGGTGTGCGCTACACTCGTTTGAGAGCAAATGACCACGGAGGGCCCCATGAAGTACATCATGTTCGAGGATTTCTCAGGAACTCCGCTGCCCATCATCTTCCCCAAGCGCATCGACTTTTCCGAGATGCGCGAGCAGATCCCCTACACCAAGGTGCTGTCCGCCGGGTATGTGCATGTCACCAGCTCCGGCTTCGCCTGCCACGGCGAGTCCAAGAGCCTTGCGGCCCAGGCCCGCGGCGAGGACGCCCTGATCATCGCGGCCAAGCTGGCCACCCCGGACCTCTAAGCGCCAGGCGCGCAATAAAAAAGGCCGGGAAGGGACACGCGCCCCCTCCCGGCCTTTGTGCGCGCTTTAATCGTACTTGACCGAGCTGATCTTCATCAGGTGGTCCCAGGAGTGGATAGCCTCGATGTAGCGGATGGTGCCGGTCTTGCCGCGCATGACCAGCGAGCTGGTCTCCGCCCCATAGCCCAGGTAGCGCACGCCCTTGAGGAAGGTGCCGCCGGAGATGCCCGTGGCCGCGAAAAACACGTCGTCGCTCTTCACCAGGTCGCTCACGGTGAGCACGCGGCGGATGTCCACCCCATGCTGCGCCAGGAGGTTCTTCTCGTCCTGCTTCTGGGGGTCGAGCTTGCAGAACATCTCCCCGCCCATGATGCGGATGGCGCAGGCCGCCAGAACGCCCTCGGGCGTGCCGCCGGTGCCCATCATCACGTCCACCTCGTTTCTGGGGTCGATGGCCATGAGCGCCCCAGCCACGTCGCCGTCGGTGTGCAGCTGGATGCGCGCGCCCGCCTCGCGGATGTCGGCGATGAGCTTCTTGTGGCGCGGTTTGTCGAGCACAAAGACCACCAGGTCGTCCACGTCCTTGCCCAGGGCCTTGGCGATGCGCTTCAGGTTCACCGGCACCGGGGCCTCGATGTCGACCACGCTCTTGGCCGAGGCGGGCACCACCAGCTTCTGCATGTAGTAGCTGGGGCCCGGATCGTACATGGTGCCGGCCGGGGCCACGCCCACCACAGAGATGGCGTTGGGTCGGCCATAGGCCAAAAGGCTGGTGCCCTCCACAGGGTCCACGGCCACGTCCACGGTCTGCGGTCCGCCCGCGCCGACCTTTTCGCCGTTGTGCAGCATGGGCGCGTTGTCCTTCTCGCCCTCGCCGATGATCACCGTGCCGCTGATGGCCAGGGTCTTGAAGCTCGTGCGCATGGCCTCCACGGCGGCGTGGTCCCCGGCGTCCTTGTCGCCCTTGCCCAGCCAGCGGGCGCTCGCCAGGGCGGCGGCCTCGGTGACGCGCACCAGGTCCAGGGCCAGATTTCTTTGCGGGGCTTCCATGAGTTTCTCCTTCAACGTACAGGGCAACGTACAGGGCAACGTGCAAGGCATGCGCACTGCGGCGGTCCGGGTTGTTTGTCTACGCATACCCTAGCAGAGCACCCGGCCAGACCGCAAGCGCCCCTTGGTGACGGTTGTGCCGCGCCCGCGTGAAAAAGGGGCGGCCCGGCGGCCCCACCGCAGCGTCCTGCTAGCCGAAGTACCGCTCGCGGATCAACCGGGCCACGGTGGGCGCGGTGAAGCCGTATTTCTCGGCCAGCTTGTCCGCCGGGGCGCTCTCGCCAAAGTGGTCGAGCCCGAGCGCCAGGCCGAACAGGCCCACATACTTGTGCCAGCCCTCGGGCCGCCCGGCCTCGATGGCCACGCGCCGCTCCACCTGGGGTGGCAGCACGGATTCCTTGTAGTGCACGGGCTGGGACTCGAACAGGTTCACCGAGGGCATGCTGACCACGCGGATCATGCGGCCCGGCTCCTCGTTCTCCAGGATCTTCACGGCCTCAAGCGCCAAGCTGACCTCCGAGCCCGAGGCCATGACGATGAGCTCCGGCTCGGCCGTGCAGTCCCTCAGCACATAGCCGCCGTGGCGTACGCCCTCGGCCACGGCCGGGTACTGCGCCGGGTCCATGACCGGCAGGCCCTGGCGGGTCAGGAACAGGCACGAGGGCCGGTCCTTCTGGCGCAGGGCCAGGTCCAGGCACAGGGCCGTCTCCGTGGCGTCGGCGGGCCTGAGGTCCAGCAGGTTCGGGATGAGCCGCAAGGACGCCACGTGCTCGATGGGCTGGTGGGTGGGGCCGTCCTCGCCCACGTAGAACGAGTCGTGGGTGAACACGTAGAGCACGGGCAGCTTTTGCAGGGCCGACATGCGGATGGCGTTGCGGCAGTAGTCGGAGAAGGTCAAAAAGGTCGCGCCGAAGGGAATCAGCCCGCCGTGCAGGGCCATGCCGTTCAATATGGCGGCCATGGGAAACTCGCGCACGCCGAATGACAGGTTGCGGCCGAGCGGATTGTCCGCCGCGAAGATGCCCACGGCGTCGCGGAACTTGGCGGTCTGGTTCGAGGGATCGAGGTCGGCGCTGCCGCCCATGAGGTTCGGCAGGGCGTCTTTGAGCATGTTCAGGCACGCTCCCCAGGCCGCGCGGGTGGCGATCTTCTTGCCGGGCTCGAACACGGGCATGGGCAGGGTCAGCTCGCCGCGCGCGGTGTTCATGGCCTTCCAGAAGGACACAAAGTCCTTGTCCCCGCGCTTGATGCGCCGGGCCAAAACCTCTTTGCGGGCAGCCACAGCGCGCTTGAGCTCCGGGTACCTGGCCTGGAACTGCGCGCGGGCCGCGTCCGGCACCTGGAAGCAGGCGCCCTCGATGAGGCACATGTTCTTCTTGGTGGCGGCGATCTCCTCCACGGCCAGGGGCTCGCCGTGGGTGCCGAAGTCACCCTCGCGGGTGGCCGCGCCCTTGGCCATGACCGTGTGGCCGATGATCAGGCTGGGCTTCTTCTTCTGGCCCTGGGCCTTCTTGATGGCCGCGCGGATGGCGTCACGGTCGTGGCCGTCCACCTGCTGCACATGCCAGCCCATGGCGGCAAAGACCTTGGCGTAGTCCGTGCGGTCCACGCGGGAAACAGGCCCGGCCAGTTGGACCTTGTTGGAGTCGTAGTAGCAGGTCAGCTTGCCCAGGCCCCACAGCCCGGCCAGGGAGGCCGCGCCCAGGACCACGGACTCCTGCATGTCGCCGTCGCTGGTCAGCACGTAGGTGCTGTGGTCGCAGATGGCCTTGCCCACCTTGTTGCGCAGGAAGGTCTCGGCCACGGCCATGCCCACGGCCATGGCGAAGCCCTGGCCCAGCGGCCCGGTGGTGGCCTCCACGCCGGGGGTCAGCTCATGCTCCGGGTGGCCGGGCGTGCGCGTGCCCAGCTGGCGGAAACCGCGCAGATCGTCGGCCTCGATGAACCCGGCCAGGTGCAGCAGGCCGTAAAGCAGCGCCGACTCGTGCCCGGCGGAGAGCACGAAGCGGTCGCGGTTGAACCAGTTGGCGCGCTCGGGGTCGAAGTTCAAGAACTCCGAGTAGAGCACCGCCGCAAAGTCCGCAGAGCTCATGGCCCCGCCGGGGTGGCCGGAGTCTGCCGCGCGGGTGGCGTCCATGATGAGCCCTTTCAAGGTGTTCACCACAAGCTGGTCAGGGGCGATGGTCTGCTGCATGGAAGTTGGTCCTTCACGTGTTTGCGCGGCGTGCGCCGTCAGGGGTTGTCGCCTCGGGGCCTTGGCTTTAGAGAACGTTCGCCTCGGGGCGAAAGCCTCTCAGGCCAGAGTCTTTGGCCCGGTGTGTTCAGGCCGACTTTTCGGATCGTCTTTACGGGTCGTCTTAACGAGCCAGGGGCCTCACGGCTGGGAATAGGTCTCAAACTGCTCGATGCGCCGCAGGTGGCGACCGCCCTCAAAGGGCGTGGCCAGAAAGGCCCGCATGATCTCCAGGGCCAGGCCCTGGCCGATGACGCGCTCGCCCAGGCAGAGCACATTGGCGTTGTTGTGGGCGCGGGCCATGCGCGCAGTGAATTCGTTGGTGCACACCGCCGCGCGGATGCCCGGATGGCGGTTGGCGGCCATGCTCATGCCCAGGCCGGTGCCGCAGATGAGGATGCCAAGCACCTTTCCGTTCTGCCCGTCCTCGCCGCTGTCCAGCAGGCGCAGGCACAGCTTGTCGGCATAGGCCGGGTAGTCGCAGGAGGCGGTGCCCTCGGGCCCCAGGTCCTCGGCCTGGCAGTCGACCTTGCGCAGGGCCTGCACCAGAACGCTCTTGAGGGCGAAGCCCCCGTGGTCGGAAGCCAAAAGGATGGTCTTGCTCATGCGGAGAACCTCCTGCGGGCTTGGAAGCCCGGTCTACGGCCTGGATTCCGTGGCCTCTTCCTCGCGCCGCAGCCGGGCGATCTCGGCCTTGAGCATCTCGATCTGCGTCCGGCAGAGGTCGCGCTCCGGGCCGGGGGTGGCCTGGCCCGTGGCGTCCAGCCGGGCCAGCACGGCCATTTCCTCGCGCAGCCTGGCGGTCAACTGGCGCACCTCGTGGCGCTTGGCCTGGCCGGTCAGGATGCGCCACATCTCCCGTCCCCAGACCGCCAGGCCCAGGGTGAAGGTTCCCACAAGGCCGGGCTTGGACTCTGGCTCCGCCACCGGGACAAGGGTCTGGTTCATGTCATCCATGGGATTTTCCCTCCGGTTGTCCGTGTGCGTTCTCGCTGCCGCCGCCGCTGATGACATCGGGCGCAGCGACCGGGGCTGCGGCCTTGTAGTCCAGCGACATGAAGGTCGACCCGACCGGGAGCGTCAGGGTCAGGGACTTCAGCGGCCAGGGCTGGGCGCGCTCGTCCAGGGCCTTGACGCGCAGCACGGCGCTCTCGCCCTTGGGCAGGCCGAGGGCCAGCACCTTTGCCGGGCCCTCGGGATCGCCGTCGTCCTCGGGATAGCCGGAGAAGACCAGGCTCCACAAACGCGGGCCCGAGACCAGCTCGCCCTCGCGCTCGGCCTGGGTCTTGAAATAGCTGGACAGCACGCCCTCCATGCGCTGCGGGCGGCCATGCACGTCCACCACCAGGAGCCGCACCGGACCCTCGGCGTAGCTGTAGGCAAAGCCGCCGCCGGGCTGGGCGCGCACCGCAAGCGGGGACGTGGCCGGCACCAGGGTGCCGAAGTGGCCGGCGAGCACCAAAGCCAGGTCGCGCATGGAGAACGGGAAGGGCAGGCCGAGCAGCTGCGCGCCGATGACCGGGTCGGTGTGGGCGTAGGCCCTGGACTTGTCCGGATAGAAGGCCAGCAGCCCGCTGGCGTCCTCGCGCATCAGGGCCAGCATGGTGCCGAACCCGGCGCGCACGTCCAGGCGCAGGGGGCGGCCATAATCGCCAAAGAGCTGGACATCGGTGCGGTTGGTGCGCTCTCGCGTGGAATAGAGCAGGCTGGCGCGCACGGCCACCCCGCTGGCCACCACCGGCGGGGCCGTAAACCGCTGCCGGAAGGCCTCCTGGTTGGCCTCGGCCCCGTCGAAGCGCGGCAGCTCCACCCTGGGCGCGCAGGCCCCGGCGGCCAGAAGCGCCAGCAGCAGGACCGGCAGCAGGACCGCCAAGCGCCCCGGGCCGACAGGCCCAGCCAAAAGCCGGTATCTGCGCAACGTGCTCACGCGCTCACAACCCCTTGAGCTTCTTCTTGATGCGCTCTGGCGACTCGTGCTTCAGCTTGAGCGCGGTCTGGTAGCCTTTTTTGGCCTTGGCGCGGTGGCCCGTGTCGCGGGCGATGTCGCCGTAGTGCTCCCACATGGTGGGGTCGTCCTGGGCCAGGCCCACGGCGCGCTGGATCTGCCTCCAGGCCTCGTCCAGCCTGCCCAGGCGGTAGTAGGCCCAGGCCAGGGAGTCCACGATGTAGCCGTTGTTGGGCTTGAGCCTGTCGGCCTTGCGGATGAGGGAGAGCGCGCGATCCAGGTCGCGGTTCTCCTCCACCATGGTGTAGCCGATGTAGTTCAGCGCGTCGGCGTGTTCCGGGTTCTTGTCCACGATGCGCTGCATGACCTCAAGGGCGCCCTTGCGGTCCTCCTGGCGGTCCAGGGCGGCGCCGTACTGGTAGAGCAGGTCCTCGTCCTCGGGCCGGGCCTCAAGGGCGGTCTTCAGGACCTCGATGGCCTCGGGCACGCGCTTCTTGGTGATGAGGTAGTTCGCTTGCAGCAGCGGGAAGCGCGACTGGCCGGGGAACAGGCGCTTGCCCTGCTCCATCAGGTCCACGGCCTCCTGCTCGCGGCCCAGGCCGTAGAGCAGCTGGATGCGGAACTGCAGGGCCTGGCTGTAGTGCGCATCGCTCTGGGGCACCAGGTCGAGGAACTGCAGGGCCTTGACCGGGTTGTTCTCGCCGTCCTGGGCGATGACGGCCTTGTAGAAGAAGTATTCGCCCGGCACCGGCGGGGTGTTGGCCAGCACGTCCAGCAGGGTGCTGGCCTGGGCCGTGTAGTTCTCGCTCAAGAACAGCAGCGAGGCCGAAAGCACGAAGGTCTTGCTGCCCGAGCCCTCCAGAGCCACGGCCAGGGCCTTGTCCGGGTCGTTGAGCTTGAGCTCCAGGCCCACCACGCGCAGGCGGATGTCCTCACGCCCCTCGCCCCCGCCGTTCTCGATGCGCTGGCGGATGTCCTCCTGGTCCTCGCCCAGGGACAAAATCTTGGTATAAGTGGCCAGGGCCGAGGCGTAGTCCTTCTCCATCTCCTGCTGGAAGGCCAGCTCGACCCAGGCCTCCAGATAGTCCGGGGACTTCTTCACCAGCATGCCCAGGGTCACGATGGCCGCCTTGCGGTGGCCCAGGCGGGCCTGGGCCCTGGCGATCTGGTACTGGGCGTCGTTGGAGCGGTCCTTCTGGGGAATCTTGCGCAGCACCTCCAGCCCCTTGGCCGGCTGGTCGGTGTCGATGTAGAGCTGGCCCAGGCGCTCGCGCAGGGTGGTGTTGTCGTGTTTGGCCAGGTAGGCGTCGATGCGCGCGGCCGCCTCCGGCATCTTGTTCTCCAGCAGAAAGGCGTTGGCTGCGGCGGCGTTCAGGTTATAGTCGTCGGGGAACAGGCGCAGGCCTGCGTCGAGGATTGCGCGCGCCTCCCCGGCCTGCTCCGGGTTCCAGTACAGGAAGGCCTTGTCCATGAACAGGCCCGGCGCGGCCCCCCGGGCGATGACCCGATCGATGGCCTGGGCCGCAGCCTTCTGCAGCTCCAGGGTGCGGGCGAAGGCCTCGGGCGAGGTGCGCGACAGCGCCCCGGTGCGCGCCATTTCCTGGGACAGGGCCTGGAACCGCAGGTAGTCATAGGTGCTGTCGGCCGCACCAGAAATGGGCTCCGGGCTGGAAGGCGCCTGGCGCGCGGCGCCGCAGGCGGCGCAGACCAGACTCAGGGCCAGCCCCAGCGCCAGAAGCGGGGCCAGGCGGCGGGCGGCGGGGAGACTCGTGGGCATGTGCTCTGTCCTCACGCGTTGTTCTCGGTGGTTGCGGCCAGGGTTTGGCCCAGCATGCGCTCATATTCCTCGGCCAGGGACAGCCCCTCGGCCAACAGCGCCGGCCCGTAGCGCTTGCCGCCCTCGGTGCGGAAGCTGCCCTCATGGGACCTGGCGCGGAGCACGCCCTCGGGAAAGACCTGGGCGATCCTCTCCAGGGGCCATTCGTCGCACTCGCACAGCTCCCAGAGAACGGTGGAAAAAATATCCGGCCCGAAGCGGAAGACATCGGCGTCGTGCACGGCCCCGGCCAGCAGCCGGGCCGACTCTCCCGCGTCCTGGAGCTGCAGGTCGTCCTTCTCGTGCCCGGCCACGGCCCCGGCTATCCACAGCCGCTCCTCCGGGGAGATGGCATAGCCGCGCAGGATGCGCAGGCACAGGTCCGCGCCCTTTGCGGCGTGGTCGTCCTCGTAGCGCAGGGCGTCGTGCAGCAGCCCGGCCATCTCGGCCAGCACGGCCAGCCTGCGGCGCTCGTCCGTGGACAGGCCCGAGGGCTCGGCCAGGATCAGAGCGGCGGCGTCCATGGCCACGCGCTTGCCGTGCTCCACGCCCAGGCCGCAGGCCTCGTTCAAGAAGCCCAGGGCGTCGCCCTGCAGGCGCAGCACCAGGGGATGGTCGAAGAACAGGTCCCGGGCGTAGGTCAGCTCCTCCGCGCACTGGAGCAGGAACGAGGACTGCGCCCTGGACGCGGCCAAGTCGCGCGCGCGGCGTTTGAGTTCCAGAATGCGCACGTCCATGGCCTACTCCTCGCCCTCGATCCAGTCGGCGGAAAAATCCTGCACCCGCGCGGACAGGTGCTCCCTCAGCTTCTCCAGCAGGCGCGACTCGATCTGGCGCACGCGTTCGCGCGTCACGCCGAAGCGGTCGCCGATCTCGCGCAGGGTCACCGGGCTGTCCGAGAGCAGGCGCTCGTTCAAGATGGCCTGCTCCTTGTCCGAGAGATTGGGCGCGATGGTCTTCAGGTTTTCGAGCAACAGCGCGGAGATCTGGTTGGAGCTTAAGATCTCCTCGATGCCCGGCCCCAGCGCGGGCAAAAAATCCAGCCGGGTGGCCTCGGTGTCGTCGCCCAGGGAGATGTCCAGGCTCATGTCCTGGCGCGAGAGGCGCTGGTCCATCTGCTCGATCTCGGCCTCGGACACGTTCAGGCTCTCGGACAGGGCGCTGGTCGTGGGGTCAAAGCCCATGTTGGTCAGGCGCTGGCGTTCCTTGTTCAGGTTGTAGAACAGCTTGCGCTGGGTCTGGGTGGTCCCGATCTTGACCATGCGCCAGTTGTCCATGATGAACTTGAGGATGTAGGCCTTGATCCAGAAAGCGGCGTAATAGCTGAACTTGATGCCCTTGTCCGGGTCGAACTTGCGCACGGCCTTCATCAGCCCGACATTGCCCTCCTGGATCAGGTCCTGCACGTTCTGCATCCAGCGGCGCTGGAAGTCCATGGCGATCTTGACCACCAGGCGCAGGTGCGAGGAAATGAGCCGGAACGCGGCCTCCTGGTCGCCGGACTCGCGCACGCGCTGGGCCAGCTCGAACTCCTCCTCCGGCGCCAGGAGCGGAAAGCGGGCGATCTCGCGCAGGTAGTGGTGCAGCGAATCGCGCAGACCCACCTCGCCCCGCCTGGTCGAAACCAGGGCGGGGAGGTGGGGCTTCTTCCCGGCCAAGGCCGGAGGTGTGGGGCGGCGGCTCTCCGGGGGGGACTCTTTGATATTGTTCGACTTCATGCCAACCTTTGCACCCGGAAGGCGTTGAATTCCCAGGGCCGGATGCTTGTTTCGCAAAACGAGAGCGTATAGTTTTTGTTTGTCCTTTTCAACGTTTTTCAGTACACCCGACCTCCTGGGCCGGGCTCGCCAGAATACGTGTTTTCCCTCGGCCCGCAAGAATACATCGCAACCGCAGCGAGCGTCCAGTCGGCGCCCGGCGTCCACCGCCCGCCTCCTGGTCCGCTCCGCACGGAGACCTCCGCATGACCCACTTCCGCTCCCTTTTGGCCGATGGCCGCATCCACTTCTTCGACGGCGGCTTCGGCGCGCTCTTGCAGTCGCGCGGGCTGCCGCCGGGCGTTTCGCCGGAGCTTTTCGGCCTGGCCAACCCCGAGCCCGTGGCCGCCATCCACGCCGAATACGCCGCTGCCGGGGCCGAGATCGTGACCACCAACACCTTTGGCGGCACGCGCTACAAGCTCGACCCCTTCACCGACGTGCGCGCCCTGAACCGCCAGCTTACCCGCACCGCCAAGCAGGCTGTTGCCAATTCCGGGGGCGGGCGGACGTTTGTCGCGGGCAGCGTGGGCCCCACCGGCCACTTTGCCCAGCCGCTGGGCAAGCTGACCTTCCGCGAGCTGGTGGCCGCCTTCCGCGAGCAGATCGAGGGCCTGGCCGAGGGCGGGGCCGACCTGATCATCATCGAGACCCAGTTCGACCTGGCCGAGGCCAAGGCCGCAGTCATTGCCGCCCATGAGGTTTCGGACCTGCCCGTGGCCGTGAGCATGACCTTTGAGGGCGCGGTGTCCTTGACCGGCACCCCGCCCTTGACCTTCATCGACACCATGCAGAACCTGGGCGTGGACCTCATGGGCACCAACTGCTCGGCCGGGCCGGAGCAGCTGGTGGACCTGGTGCGGGCCATGCTGCCCCGGCTGTCCACCCCGCTCATCGTGCAGCCCAACGCAGGCCTGCCCGAGCTGGACGACCAGGGCAGGACCGTGTTCCGCCTGGGGCCGGACGCCTTCGCCAGCCAGTGCCGCGTCTTCGCCGAACTGGGCGCGAAGTTTTTGGGCGGCTGCTGCGGGACCACGCCTGCGCACATCCGCGCGCTCAAGGCCAGCCTGGGCGAGCTGCCCTGGTCCCGGCCCGAACCAACGGACACAACCCCGCTGGTGCTCACCTGCCGGGGGCTGTCCGTGGGCCTGGGCGCGGGCAATCCCGTGGCCGTCATCGGCGAGCGCATCAACCCCACGGGCAAGCAGGTGCTGGCCGACGAGCTGGTGCGCGGCGAGCACGCCGAAGCCCTGCGCCTGGCCCAGGCCCAGATAGCCGACGGCGCGAGCATCCTGGACGTGAACGTGGGCGCGGCCATGGTCGACGAAAAGGCCGTGCTGCCCGCGCTGGCGTTGGCCCTGTCCGCCCGGTTCGAGCTGCCGCTCGCGCTCGACACCTCGGACCCGGTGGCCATGGAGAACGCCCTGTGGACCCAGCCGGGTTCGCCGCTGGTCAACTCCATCAGCGGGGAGCCGGGGCGCATGGAGCTGCTCGGCCCCTTGTGCAAAAAGTTCGGCGCGCCGTTCATCCTGCTGCCGCTGGAGGGCCGCAAGCTGCCCTACACCTCGGCGGAACGCATCGCGGTCATCGAACGCCTGCTGGCCCAGGCCGACGGCTTGGGCATCCCGCGCCGCCTGATCATGGTCGACGCCCTGGTGCTCACCGTTTCCAGCAAGCCCGAGGCCGCGCGCCACTGCCTGGACACCATCCGCCACTGCCGCGAGGTGCTGGGGCTGCCCACCACCATGGGCCTGTCCAACGTCAGCTTCGGCCTGCCCGCGCGCGAGCTCTTGAATTCGACCTTCCTGGCCATGAGCATGGCCTGCGGGCTGTCCTCGTGCATCGCCAACCCGGCCAGCACCCGCCTGCGCGAGGTGTTGTCCTCGGGCGAGGTGCTGCTGGCGCGCGATCCCCAGGCCGGGCGCTACATCGACGGCTATGCCCAGTGGACGCCGGTGGCCCAGATTTCCGGGGGTGGGGGAGCGCGACTCAAGTCGCTCCCCTCGACCGGAGATGCGGTGCAGGACAAACTCAAAGAGTTGAGCAACGCCGTTATCGTGGGCGACAAGACTGCCGTATTGGCCATCATTGATGAGCGGCTGCGCGTTGGAGCAGAAGAGCCCGAGAAGCTTGGAGCGATCGCCACCGAATTGGTGAATAACGACCTTATCCCCGGCATCCTTGAGGTGGGCAACAAGTACGAGCGCAAGGAATACTTCCTGCCGCAGCTGTTGCGCTCGGCCGAGGCCATGCAGGCCGGGTTCGCACGATTGGAGCCGCTTCTCTTGGCTTCAGGCCGGGCCGAGAAGAAGACCCCGGTGGTCATGGCCACGGTGGAGGGCGACATCCACGACATCGGCAAGAACATCGTCTGTCTGATGCTCAAAAACCACGGCTTCGAGGTCTTCGACCTGGGCAAGGACGTGCCCGCCCAAAAGATCGTGGACGAGGCCCAGCGCGTGGAGGCCAAGGTCATCGGGTTGTCTGCGCTCATGACCACGACCATGGTGCGCATGGAGGACACCGTGCGCCTGGTCAAGGAGCGCGGGCTGGACATCAAGGTCATGATCGGCGGGGCCGTGGTCACCGAGGCCTTTGCCCGGTCCATCAAGGCCGACGGCTTCTCGCGCGACGCCGTGGCCGCCGTGAAGCTGGCGGCGGAGCTGGCGGGCAAGCATTAGGCCAATTTCCGGGCAGACGGCCCGGGCCGGGTGGCGGGCCCAAAATCGGGCGGGCGAACGGATGGGCGAACGGGCTGGCGTCGGCAGGGCTCTCTGGCCCACTCGCGGGCGAATCCGCAGACAGGCTCGCGGGCTGGAGCCTGGGCCACTCCACCGGAAGGTCGCCGGGCAGGCCGCCGGGCAGGCCGTCGGACTGGCCGCCAGGCCCCTTGCTCTCCCTTTGCGTCTCGCGCGGGTTTCTGCTACATGCGCAGCAGACATATGAACGCCGCCGGATACAGCGGCTGTGCAGAGGACACCCATGACCAAGACCCTCATGAAATACGCGCTCTTGCTTGTGCTGGCACTGGCCCTGGGCCTGCTGCCCGCTTGCTCCGGCGGCGGCAAGCCCGGCCCCCAGGAAAAGTTCGAGAGCCTGGACATGTCCGGCGTGAACAAACGCATCACGGCCAACAAGGGCAAGGTCACCCTGATCATGTTCTGGGCCACCTGGTGCCCGGCCTGCAAAACCGAGCTGCCCGTGCTGGAGCAGCTGCGCGCCAAATATCCCAAGGACGTGCTGGATATACTGGCCATGAGCGTGGACGACACCGACCAGGCCATGCGCGAGTACCTGAAGACCCGGCCCACCACCCTGACCGTGCTCATGGCCAAGGGCGACGTGAGCTCCGAGTTCGGCGTGCGCAGCATTCCCAGCCTGGTCATCTTCGACGGCGAGGGCCAGGTGGCCTTCAACAGCTCCGGGGCCTATCCGTTTGAAATGCTCGATCCGGTCATCGGCCAGTTGGTGAAGGGACAGTGAGCAGGACTAAGAGCCCCCAGCTGCGCAAGGCGCGCATCACCGACGTCAAGGGCATCCACAAGCTGCTGATGACCCCCACCGGCGACGAGGGCCTGGTGCTGCCGCGCTCCTTCAACCAGCTGTACAGCCATTTGCGGGACTTTTTCGTCATCGCCAGCGCGGCGGACGACACCGTGCTGGCCTGCTGCGCGCTGGCCATCAGCTGGGAGAACCTGGCCGAGGTGCGCTCCCTGGTGGTGGCCCCGGACCAGCGCGGCCAGGGCCTGGCGCGCAAGCTGGTGGAGGCCTGCCTGTCCGACGCGGTGACGCTGGGCATCTACCGCGTCTTCGCCCTGACCAACACCGTGCCCTTTTTCTCGCACATGGGCTTTGCCGAGACCAGCAAGGACAGCCTGCCCCAGAAGGTCTGGAGCGACTGCCTGAACTGCCCGCGCTTCCCGGACTGCGACGAGATCGCCATGCTCATGGAGCTGTAGCCGTGGCCCACAGGATGCTGCCCGTCATTTCCGCCGCCGCCATCGGCAAGCGCGTGGCCGAGCTGGGCGCGGAAATCAGCGCCCACTACCAGGGCCAGCCCCTGGTCTGCGTCTGCGTGCTCAAGGGCGCGTTCTTGTTCTTCGCCGACCTGGTGCGCCGCATCGACATCGGCGAGGGCGGGCCGGAGATCGACTTCGTGCGCCTGTCCAGCTACGGCGGGTCCACCAGCCGGGGCCGCCAGGCCGTGTTCACCAAGGACCTGGAGGTGGACGTGGCGGGCAAGCACGTGCTGGTGGTGGAGGACATCGTCGACACGGGCCGCAGCGCAGAATTCCTGCTGCACGTGCTTGGGAAGCGCGGCGCGGCGAGTTTGAAAATGTGCGCTTTTGTTGATAAGCATGAGCGCAGGGAAGTCGGAGTCGCAGTTGACTTTGCCGGGTTCCCCATTCAAAAGGGATTCATCGTGGGATACGGCATGGATTACGCGGAAAAGTACCGCGAGCTGGACGCCGTGTACGAACTCGTTCCCGAATAGGGGCGATGGAGCTAGAGAACAACCATGATTGTCGCCTGCCCAAAATGCGAGAGCAAATACAACATCCCTGACGGGAAGATCGCGCCCACCGGCTCCAAGATGCGCTGCGCGAAATGCCAGCATGTCTTCACGGCCATGCCCCCGGCCAAGGACTTCGACACCGAGCTCAGCGGGCTGCAGGCCGCCGAGGCCCCTGCCCGGCCGCAGCCAGCGCCACGGCCCCAGGCCCCGGCCCAAAAGATGCCCTGGGACGACGACGCGCCCGCCGCCGAAGCCGCCGCCCCTGCCGGACCGGCCCAGAAGATGCCCTGGGACGACGACGATCCTCCCGCCAAATCCGGCGCCGGGCCTGTCGGCGGAAGCGGCGACGACGAGCCCCAGGCCGGATCGGCCAAGAAGATGCCCTGGGACGACGACGAGCCCGCCACCGGCCTTGCCGACGACGACGAGCCGGCCGGGCGCAGGTCGGGCCGCTTCGACGACCAGTCCTCGGGCGGGGCCTCCGGGCAAAGGGCCGGGAGCAAGGACGACGACTTCCTGAGCTCCCTGGGCACCGGGGGCGACTCCTACGGCCAGGACAAGGCCGCCGGGGCCAAGAGCTCCAAGAAGAAATGGATCGTCCTGGTGCTGGTGCTGGCGTTGCTGGGCGGCGCGGGCGCGGGGCTGTACCTGTACAAGCCCTGGACCAAAATGAACATCCCGAACATCCCGTTCCTCAGCTCGCTCACCGGCAAGGCCAAGGCCACGGCCGACAACGCCGACAAGGTCAAGGACATCGCCCTGCGCAATGTCCGCCAGTACTACATCCCCAACGAGAAGGCGGGCCAGATCTTCGTGGTCGAGGGCAAGGCCGTGAACAACTTCGCCACGCCCAAGGAACGCATCAAGGTCGAGATCTCGCTCTTTGACGAAAAGGGCCATGTGCTGGTGGCCAAGCAGCTGCTGTGCGGCAACACGTTGTCGCAGTTCCAGCTCCAGGTGCAGAGCGAGGAGGAGATCAACTCCAGCCTGGCCTCGGAGGTCGGCATCCTGACCAGCAACACCTTCCTCAAGACCGGCATGGACACGCCCTTCATGGCCGTGTTCTTCAAGCCGCCAGACACGGTCAAGGAGTTCGGCGTCAAGGTCGTTGATGCACTGGACCCCAAATAGTCGACCCGAAGTAGTAGTCGAGAAGAAAGAGTCGGCCCGAAAGAGCGGGCCGCACGAGCACAACGGCACACGCGACGGCATCCGGCGCCGGGGCAGGGCGAAAACCCCCGCCCCGGCGTCTTCATTCCACCGACTGCACAATCCCACGGGGCCGCCATGAACCGCACACCCTACACCATCGCGCTCATCCAGACCGGCTGCCGCGCAAGCGCGGAGGAGAACCTGGCCGCGCACCTGGACCTGGCCGAGCGCGCCGCCAGCCTCGGGGCGGACGTCATCTGCCTGCAGGAGCTCTTCCTCGGCCCGTACTTCTGCCAGCAGGAGGACGCGCGCCTGTTCGACCTGGCCGAGCCGGTTCCCGGCCCCACCACCGCCGCCTTTGGCAGGCTGGCCAAGAAGACCGGCACGGCCATCGTGGTCTCGCTCTTCGAGAAACGCGCGCCCGGCCTGTACCACAACACCGCCGCCGTGCTCGGCCGCGAAGGCGGCGTGCTCGGCGTGTACCGCAAGATGCACATCCCCGACGACCCGGCCTTCTACGAAAAGTTCTACTTCACCCCCGGCGACCTGGGCTTTCTCGCGGTCGACACCCACGTGGGCCGCATCGGCGTGTGCGTGTGCTGGGACCAGTGGTACCCTGAGGCCGCGCGGCTCACGGCGCTCAAAGGCGCGGAGGTCATCTTCTACCCCACGGCCATCGGCTGGCACCCGGCGGAAAAGGACTACGCGGGCGACGAGCAGAAGAGCGCCTGGACCATCGTGCAGCGCGGCCACGCCGTGGCCAACGGCTGCTACATCGCCGCAGCCAACCGCATCGGCTTCGAGAGGCCGCTCTCCGACGGCACAGGCGCCCAGGGCGCGGGCATCGAGTTCTGGGGCGGCAGCTTCGTGGCCGGGCCCGCCGGGGAGCTTGCCGCCCTGGCCAGCGCGGACGAGGAGACCATCCTGCTGGCCCAGGTGGACCCGGAGCGCATCGAAACCGTGCGCCGGGGCTGGCCGTTTTTGCGCGACCGCCGCATCGACGCCTACGGGGCCATGACCAGGCGCTTCGACGACTAGGACACGGCCCCAAGGGAGGGCATCATGTCGTTCTTCAAGATGCTCCTCGGCTTCGCGCCCTGGATCTGCCTGCTCAGTCTGGCCCACGGCAGCCTGGAGCGGCTCAAGATCGGGCTTGTGGTGGTCGCGGCGCTGACCGTGGGCCTGGCCGTGACCAGGCTGCACCGGGGCGTCATCATGTGGGTGGGTCTGCTGTTCTTCGCCTACGCCATCGTGGCCGTGGTCATCCAGGGCGACCTGTGGGCCGTGCGGCACATGGCCGCCCTGGCCAACGGGGCGCTGGCCGTCGCCGTCTGGGCGGGCATCGCGCTGAAGCGGCCCTTCACCCTGGAATACGCCCGCAAGCAGACCGACCCGGCCCTGTGGACCCACCCGGTTTTCCTGCGCACGAACCACCAGCTCAGCACGGCCTGGGCCGCGGCGTTCTCCGCCTGCGCCGCCCTGGCCTGGCAGCGCAGCGCAGAGCCCGCAATGCCCGGCTGGGCCTACGAGGTCGCCTCCAACACCCTGCTGCTCTCAGCCATGCTGTTCAGCACCTGGTACCCGGCCCACCTCAAGCGCCGCCGCCAAGCCCAGGCCGCCCAGGCGGACTAGCCGGACGCAGCAGCCCGCCAGCGCCGTCGCAGCGCAAAAAAAGGGGAGGCCTGCGGGCTCCCTTTCTTTTGTCTTCGCGGTTTGGCCCGCGCTGCATCGCGTCACGCCGGGTCGGCGCGCGTCAATACCCTCTGCTGCCCGCGTCGGTGCAGTCCTCATTCAGCCGGATCTGGAACGAGCCCTTGCGGATGTCCGGGGAGAAGGCGCCGGAGCAGAAGTAGTCACGCACGTTGCGGAACCTGACCTCGTACGTGTACTGGCCGCCGATGCGGCCATTGTCGCCCTTGCTGATGGTCTTGGAGGGCCACCACAACGTCTTGTCGCTGATGCGGCCAGGGCTTTGCCCGTCGGGCTTGCCGCTGTAGTTGTCGATGCGCAGGGCGATGTCGTAGTTGCCCGGAGTCGAGATGTATGCCGTGACGGTGATGCGCCCGGCCTGGGCGGGACGGGCGTTCTCGGAGCCCGGGCCCTCGCCCTGCTGTTGCCCCAAGGACGGCGCGCCGTCTCTGGCTACCTCGCGGGCGGCCTCGCGGGCGGTCACACGAGTGGTCTCGCGGGCGGCCTGCTTCCGGGCCACCCTTTCGGCTGTGCGAAGGGCCCGCTCGGCCTTGGCCTCTGCCGCGCGCAGCTGCTTGATGCGCAGCCTGGCCTTGGGCCGCAGGCCGTCCGGGTCAAAGTCCTTCCAGGCCGCCACAAATGCGCCCACCTCCCTGCTCGTCGAGGCGTCGGCATAGGCCTGGCGGTACTCCCGCAGCCTGCGGGCGTATTCCAGGCTGGCGGCCTGGGCCCGCACGGCCTCCTGGCCCAGGCCATAAATCATGGCATACAGCCCGATGTTCTGGCCCGCATTCCTGTGGGCCACGATGTTCTCCATGATGGCCGCGCGGAGCTCCGCCTCGTACTCCGGGGCCAGCCTGCGCTCCGGGGTCAGGGTCGCGGGGTCTGCGCCGTCCATGATGGCGGAGTACAGGCTGGCGGCCTGTGCATAGTCCACGCCCTCGACCTGGACCGCAGACCCGCTGCGCGCGATGGCCAGCCGCAGCCGTGCGCCCGGATCGGCGACGCAGAGGCGGTTTGCGCCGCAGACCCCGGTCTCCACCGTGAACATGCCGTCGCGCAGCCGCTGGAGTCCCGGGGTCAGCCTGCCGCCCGGCAGGGCCCTGCGGTCCAGCTGCGGGCCGGGGCCCACATGGACCAGGGACTGGCTGGGGCAGCGCAGCCACCACTGCCGGTCCTTGTCGCGGTAAAGCTCAAGGCCGCTCGGCGCGGTTCCGGCAGCGGCCCAGCAGGAATCGAAATCGGTGCGGAAGCTCTGGGTGTTCGCGGAGTTCGGCAGCATGTGCAGGGGGCTCTGCGTGTCTATGGTGTAGCGGGACGCGCACCCGGAAAGGGCGAGCAGCAATGCGCACAGGGCGGCGGTTGAGATGCGGCTCATCTGGACCTCGCTTGGCTTGTGCCGGGGCTTTCTGCCCCGGACTATTCCCAATGATTATGCTACGCCAACTCCCCCTTGCGACGCAAGTGCGTGGCGCAGATACAAAAACAGGGTGTTGCGCCGCCCCTGCCCGTCCGGCCAGCGCGCACAACCTACATTGCCGGTCCGCTTGCGCGCAGTCCCATTTATGCGCCGACCCATTTACGCACGGTTGTCCTGCCCGCAAAACAAGCGCCGGGGCCGCAGCCCCCGCCCACCCGGGCGGAACAAACTTTTCGCCACCCCCTTGCGCCTTTTCCCAGGGTGAGTATTTTACTCAAATGCGCCCGGCACACGTCTTGCGCCAATCATCGATCAGGAGTCGCGCCATGTGGGAATATACGGACATCGTGAAGGAACACTTCCTGAACCCGAAGAACGTGGGCGAGATGAAGGACGCCTCCTGCGTGGGCGAGGTCGGGTCCATCGCCTGCGGCGACGCGCTGAAGCTCTTCCTCAAGATCGAGGACGGCGTCATCAAGGACGCCAGCTTCCAGACCTTTGGCTGCGCCAGCGCCATCGCGTCGAGTTCTGCCCTCACCGAGCTGGTCAAGGGCAAGACCGTGGACGAGGCGCTGAAGATCACCAACAAGGACATCGCGGGCGCGCTGGGCGGCCTGCCCAAGGAGAAGATGCACTGCTCGGTCATGGGCCAGGAGGCGCTGGAGGCGGCCATCAAGAGCTGGCGCGGCGAGGCCGTGGGCAGCCAGGAGCATTCCGAGGGCGAGATCGTCTGCGAGTGCTTCGGCGTCACAGATGAGCAGATCCTGCACGCCGTGCGCGAAAACGACCTCAAGACCATCGAGGACGTGACCTACTACACCAAGGCTGGCGGCGGCTGCGCCAAGTGCCACGAGAAGATCGCGGCGCTCATCGCCCAGGCTCGCGGCGAGGCGACACCACCGCCCACCCCTGCACCCGCGAAGCGGCTGACCAACCTCCAGCGCATGAAGCTCATCGAAGAGGTGCTGGAGAAGGAGATCCGCCCGCGCCTGCAAATGGACGGCGGCGACATCGAACTGGCCGACATAGACGGGCTGGTGGTCAGCGTGAGCCTGCGCGGCCACTGCGTGGGCTGCCCGGCCAGCCAGGCCACGGTGCAGGGAACCGTGCAGGGCATCCTGCGCGAGAAGGTCGACCCGGAAATCGTGGTGCGGGAGGCATAACCCATGAGCGCACAGAACGTCGTCTACCTGGACAACAACGCCACCACCCGCGTGGCCCCGGAAGTGCTTTCGGCCATGCTGCCGTTTTTTTCCGAACGCTACGGCAACCCGTCCAGCATGCACAGCTTCGGCGGCGGCGTGGGCCGCGAGATGCGCGAGGCGAGGGAGTCCCTGGCCGGGCTGCTGGGCTGCGGCGCGGACGAGATCATCTTCACCTCCTGCGGCACAGAGAGCGACAACACGGCCATCCGCTCCGCCCTCACCGCCCAGCCGGAAAAGCGGCACATCGTGACCACCCGCGTGGAGCACCCGGCCGTGCTCTCCCTGTGCAAGTTTTTGGAGCGCAGCCAGGGCTACCGCGTGACCTACCTCGGCGTGGATGCACAGGGCCGCCTGGACATGCAGGAGCTCACCGACAGCCTGACCGACGACACGGCCATCATCAGCGTCATGTGGGCCAACAACGAGACCGGCGTGCTGTTCCCCGTGCCGGAGATAGCCACCCTGGCCAAGAGCCGTGGCGTCATGATGCACACCGACGCCGTGCAGGCCGTGGGGAAAGTGCCCATCAACCTGGGCGAGCTGGACGTGGACATGCTCTCGCTCTCCGGCCACAAGCTGCACGCGCCCAAGGGCGTGGGCGCGCTCTTTGTGCGGCGTAAGCTGCCCTACCGCCCGTACTTGATCGGCGGGCACCAGGAGCACGGCAAGCGCGCCGGGACCGAGAACACCACCGGCATCATCGCCCTGGGGGCAGCGGCCAAGGCCGCCAAGGCCCACCTGCCCGCAGAGAACACGGTTGTCCGCGCCCTGCGCGACCGCCTGGAGAATGCGCTCCTCGCAGCCGTGCCCGACAGCCGCTTAAACGGCCACGCAACCGAGCGCCTGCCCAACACCAGCAACATCAGCTTCAAGTACATCGAGGGCGAGGCCATCCTGCTTTTGCTCGACCAGCTGGGCATCGCGGCCTCTTCCGGCTCAGCCTGCACCTCCGGCAGTCTGGAGCCCTCGCACGTGCTGCGGGCCATGGGCGTGCCCTTCACCTTCGCCCACGGGTCCATCCGCTTCTCGCTCTCGCGCTACACCACGGACGCGGACGTGGACTACGTGGTCAAGAACGTGCCGGGCATCATCGAGACCCTGCGCACAATCTCGCCCTACAAGCAGGGCTTGGCCGACCCGCTGGACCCCAAGAAACGCGAGTGCGGGAGCTAGGGGAGAGGAGAGAGGAGAGAAGAGAATAGCCTCCGGCGGCTGGGGGGCTTGAAGCCCCCCAGACCCCCACAGTGAGCCGAAAGGGTTGTTTCAGGATGAACCTGAAGCAGCCCTTTCGGCTTGTGATGCTCCACAACAATACTATCGAGGGGGTCCGGGGGAAATCATTTCCCCCAAACCCTGTCAACCCGCTATTTTCGTCCTTTTACCGGCCAAAAACGGGTGATTTTTGTCCTGCCCCAAAAGTACATGCTCTCCTATGCGGCAATGTGGACCGGGGATCGTCTCCGCTCATTGCAAAAGCCATAGGAGGCAGGTACGTTATGCGCAAGAAATCGAATAGCAACTTCGTGGCGGACGAGCCCAAACAGGGCTGGGCGTTCTTTGAAGAATCGGGCCAGTGGCGCAGAACTCCCGATCCCTGGGGCGCGCCGCGTGACCACTTCCCCAAGGAGTACGGCGACTGGTTCGCCGTGACGAAGCCCAAGGATTGGACGCCGCCCGCAGGCACCCTGGCCGGGGAATCGCTCTTGGACGGCGGCGCGGGCCTGCTGATGTTCGCACCTGAGGGGGACGCTGGCGGCGGTTCGGGCGGCGGCACGGGTAGCGGGACTAAAATCGGCGCGGGGCACAAGCCGCAGGGCTACGACGCGCACGGGCGCTACACCGGGCCGCAAGGCGGCAGCATCTCCATGGACGGCGGGCCGGTGCGGCTGTTTGCGAATGAGGCGGGCGGGGAGCCTGGGGCCGGGGACGATGACGAGGCCGGTTTTGAGGGTTCTGCCATCGGGGTTGAGGCCGCCGAGGGCGAGGTGATCATCTCTGAAGAAGTCGGCGACACGACGCCGACGGTCGAACAGGCCTCATATGAGGAAGACGGGCTTTCCGGCGGCACCGAGGTGCGCGGACCGGTGACGCCACCAACGGCCAACGTGACTTGGAAAAACGATGATCCGAACAAGCCCGACCCGAAGTCGGAGGAACTCAAGCCGCAGATGCGGGAGTCCTTGGAGAACATACAAAGGAAAACATCAGGACTGGACGCCATCAACGTGAATAGCGGCAAGAGGGACGGCGACCCCAGCACAGACCCCCATGCCGATGGCCGTGCCGTGGACATTAACAAGGTGAATGGCATACCGGTCAAGGACTTGGAGAAAGCCCAAGGATCTGAGGCTGTCCGGGCGCGCGAAGCAGCGAAGAACATGGAGCAGCAGGCGAAGGGCGATCCAAGCGTTAACCAGGTCATCGGACCCGATGGTGGATGGAATAAGGTCGGGCGCGATAAGATCGAACCCATTCCTCCAAAAGAGAACAAGGAACTGCTCGATCGCCACAAGGACCATTACCACATCAACGTATATAGGCAGTAAACAGGAGGAACCGATGACGTGTTTGCACCTGTAAATGCCCTGTTACTGCCATACAAAACCGTTTCAAGTCTCCTGCAACGCAAAGGAGGTATTGATGAAGATATCCTTGCTCTATCTTGCTGTCTTACTCATGCTTGGAGCGCCGATTGAGGCGCATGCCGGGCAGAAGGCTGAAGTGACTTGGCACGCTGCGGACACAGAACCGGAGACTGCAGAAGAGAATGCCGCTCACGCCGAGGGTCGCGCCGTAGACATCAACGAAGTGAACAAGATGCCGGTCAGCCTGGCTGTCGACAAGAATGCACCAGAAGAGAAACAGGATTCGGTACGGCGACTACTCCGCAATATGGAAGCTGTAGCCAGAAGTGATGTGAATGTTGAGGTGTTTATCAGCCCCATAGGCGGCTTCCGCAGGAACGCACAGACACGGCAGATCAGCTGGGAGGCAACACGGGAAGAGGTGGCTGCGCACTGGGACCACATCCACATGGCAACAGTGAAATAAGCCGCAGGGCTACGACGCGCACGGGCGCTACACCGGGCCGCAGGGCGGCAGCATCTCCATGGACGGCGGGCCGGTGCGGCTGTTTGCCAATGAGGCGGGCGGGGAGCCTGGGGCCGGGGACGATGACGAAACCGGTTTTGAGGGTTCTGCCATCGGGGTTGAGGCCGCCGAGGGCGAGGTGATCCTTGCCGAAGAGGGCGACGGTTCGGAGCCGACGATCGAGCAGACCGCGTATGAGGAAGGCGGCACGTCCGGAACCGACAACGAAGCATGGCGGCTCAAAGAGAAGCGGTACAGCCCGGAGAAGCTCGTACAAAACGCCAGGGCTGACCTCGGCAGCGACAAGTGGGCGCCAAAGGAAATCAATGGCAAGACTAACAACCAGTGCAACATCTATATTGCCAGCAAGCTCCGTGAGTCTGGCGCGCATGTGCCCAACGTGGGCGGCAAGGCGGGCACCTTTGGCGAGGGACGGAGTGATACTCTCAACGAGCAAGCCGATGGGCGCATCGGCGGCCAACCGCCTTCGGCAAACGACTGGCACAAGGACAACGTGCCAGGGTACGATCCGGTGAAGGGAGCGCCCCAACCCGGCGACATCGCCTCTGACGGCTCTCACGTTGGCATCGTGAGCGGGGCGGGTAAGACGATCTCTGTCACGACGGCCAACCCGAAAGCGCCGGAGTACGGGCACGTTATTGAAAATGACTGGGGGTTTAGAAAAGCGCAGGAGGGCAAGGTGACCTTCTGGAGGAATAACAGATAGAGTACGTCGAGCAGCAGAAGAGGTGTTATAGTTATGTCCTTCGCATCGTTTTGGAGAAGAGGATCATATATCCTTGTACTGTTGCTGCTGGTGACATACGTGTATCTGCACGTGAACACTGGCTACCCTGGTGATTGGCGCAGGATACAGATCGGCATGCCTGCGTCTCAAGTGCGCGCTCTCTGTGGTGAGCCGACACACTACAGCGGAATGGGTCCTGATGTATTGGAACACCATTTTCTGTTTGGCAAATGGGTGTTGGAGATCGCCAGTGGCGATTACGCTGAAGACCCGCGAGACCTTGTGTATGCCATTACGGTTTTCTATGAGCACCCACTGGCCTGGAAAGACCTCGTGCTCCGCTCAGAGCACCCACCGATACAGGATTACGCCTCATTCATGCGGGCATTTGGCCTGAATCCAGACCCGAGCAGGCTGCATCGAATCATACCACCACCTACGGGCAAACACTGACATGGCTCTGTCCCCCACCGTTTGGCGCAAGCTGTCCTATGTGCTTGCTTTGGTCCTAGTCGTTACAGGCTGGAACCTCTACATCCGTACAGGATATCCTAAAGAATGGGACCAGGTGCGTTACGGCATGCACGGCACAGAGGTGTGGTTCATCTGCGGAAAGCCGACATACAGTAGCGGCATGAAGGCTGACTTTTGGTCGAAGCCATTTCTCTATGGTCAGTGGGCGTTCAGGGTGAACTGCGGCGATATTCGTGGCGGCAAGCCTGGAGTCGTTACAGACATCACCCTGTATTTCGAGATGTTCCCATTCGGAAATACATGGATCAAATACTACTCGCCAGAGGTCTACATCGTTGACTACCAGGCGTACAAACGCGCCTTCGGCTTCCAAGATGAAACCGAAGGCGCACCTGAGCCTTCGGGCGCGAAGCAGAAGAAACAATGAGCATGACGACAACGCCCACATTATGTCGCAGGCTCTCATTCCTGCTGGCCTTTTGCACCCTCCTGCTCATCCTCTGCCTCGCCCACCCGGCGCAGGCGCAGGACTACACGCCCCCGGACATGAGCGACCCGCTTGTGCTGCGCCTGCTGTGCGACAGCACGCCGGAACATACCATCTATGGTCCCGGCTACAGCCAGGCGTCCATCTTCTCCCTGCCTGAGGCGGGCGGCGGCGAGCGCCTGTACGTCGGATTCGTGCGCGACCTGCGCAACGCGGACAGCCGCCAGGCCTTCTGGCGCGGCCCAGTGGCCACGTACTGGGAGGGGCTCAGGCCCGTGCCGGAGCACAAGTCCCTGTACACCGCGCCAAACCCCACCCGCTACAGGCTGGATCGCTTGACCCGGCTGCCGGATGGTCGCCTGGAGAAGGCCGCCATGGAGATCGACCTGGACTCCACCCCCCCGCGCCTGCTGTTGGTGGGGAGCGGACCGGGCCAGCCCAAGTACCTGGACTCGCAGCCCCTGGGCGATGAGCTTCCCATGAGCGGGGCGCTCAAACTCCTGACGCGCATGCGGCGGGAAGCCACAGCCGACACCAGGGTGCTGGGCCTGCGCGCATACGCCATTGTCCTGGGACGGGAGGGGGACTACGCCAGGATAACCCCCTGGGGCAAGGACAGCCGCAAAAGCCCCTACCTGCTGGCGGTGTGCAGCAAGGACGACCTGAGTCGGAGCGCCCTGCACTTCCTGCCGCAGCGCATCAACGGCTGGAAGTTCGACAAGCTTCTGTTCATGCCCGAACGCGGCGACGAGAACGGAACCTTCGAAGTTCAAATGTTCTCCCTCTACTGGGGGCCAAGCGTTGAAGGGCCGAAAACGCTGCTGGGCAGCCGGACGCTAGTGGGCGCGAGCCTGCGCGGCAAAAGGATCGACCTTATGGCGGATCAGCTCGAAGGTGATACGGAAAGCGACAACTGGTGCAGGCCCGAGCCGATCAAGAAGAGCAAGGCCAAAGCCAGGAAGTGACCGCCTGGCCTGAATGCGCGCGCTCCAGCTGAATACACCGGGGGCCGGGAAGCTCTTGCTCCCCGGCCCCCGGTCATTACTGCACAGACTCTCTGCTGAGCCCCGCCCCTACTCCGCATCATCGAGCATCGACAGATCGCCCGGCGCCTCGCCCGATTCCTCGGCCTTGAGCAGGCGGCGCATGATCTTGCCGCTTCTGGTGCGCGGCAGCGTGGTGCGGAACTCGATGCTCTTGATCACCGCCACCGGCCCCAGCTCCTTGCGCATGTGGTGCTTCAGGTCCAGGATCAGGTCGTCTGTGGGCTCCGCGCCCTGGATCAGGATGATGAAGGCCTTGGCGGCCTCGCCCTTGATCTTGTCCGGCACGCCGATGATGGCCGCCTCGGCCACGGCCGGGTGCGAACGGAACGCGTTCTCCAGCTCGGCGGTGCCCAGGCGGTGTCCGGCGATGTTCAACACGTCGTCGGAGCGGCCCTGGATCCACAGGTAGCCGTCCTCGTCGCGCTTGGCCACGTCGCCCGCCAGGTACTTGCCGGGGAAGCGCGAGAAGGCCTCGCGGTAGCGCTCGCCCTGGCCGCCGCTTTCTCCGCAGCCCTTGCCGTTGTCCTTGTCGTTGTAGTAGCCGGTCATCATGGCCGGCCAGGGTTTGGTCACGACCAGCAGACCGCCCACGCCCGGCGGCACGGATCGGCCCTCGCGGTCCACGATGTCCACCTCCACCCCGGGCAGGGCCTTCATCACGCTGCCTGGTTTGAGCAGCGAGATGGGCAGCGGCGAGATCATGAACATGCCGGTCTCGGTCTGCCACCAGGTGTCGAGCAGGGGGCACTCCCCGCGCCCGATGTGCCGGTAGAACCACAGCCAAGTCTCCGGCCCGATGGGCTCGCCCACGCTGCCCAAGAGGCGCAGGGTCGAGAGGTCGTGCTGGCGCGGGTACTGCGGGCCAAAGCGCATGAGCATGCGGATGAGCGTGGGCGCGGTGTAGAAGATGGTCACCCCGTACTTGCTGACAATGTGCCACATGCGGTCGGCCTGGGGATAGTTGGGGTGGCCCTCGTACAACAGCGTGGTGGTTCCGGCCAGAAGCGGCCCATAGACCACGGCGCTGTGCCCGGTGACCCAGCCGAGGTCGGCGGTGCACCAGAAGATGTCGGTCGGCTTGATGTCGAAGACGTGGGTCAGCGTTCGGTGCACGCCGACCATGTACCCGCCGTGGCAGTGGGAGACGATCTTGGGCGTGCCCGTGGTGCCGCTGGTATGCAGCAGAAACAGCGTGTCGCCCGCGTCCATGACCTCGGTGGGCGACTCGGGCCGCTCGCGGCGCACCAGATCATCGTACCAGAAGTCGCGTCCGTCAAGCATGTCGGTCTCGACCTTGGCGCGGTGCACCACGACCATGGAGTCCACGCAGTCTGCGCAGGCGCCGACAAGGGCCTCGTCGACCACGGTTTTCAGGCGGATGACCTGGCCGTTGCGGTAGAAGCCGTCGGCGGTGATGACGAGCTTGGCCTTGACGTCGCGGATGCGGCCGCGCAGGGCCTTGGCCGAGAACCCGGCGAAGACGAGGGAATGTATGGCCCCGATGCGGGCCGTGGCCAGCATGGCGATGACCGCCTCGGGCAGGGGCGGCATGTAGATGATGACGCGGTCGCCCTTGCCCACGCCCAGCGTGCGCAGGGCGTTGGCGAAGCGGTTCACCTCGCGGTAGAGCTCGTAGTAGGTGTACTTGCGGCTGTCGCCGGGCTCGCCCTCCCAGATCAGGGCCAGCTTGTTCTTGTTGGCGGTCTCGATGTGGCGGTCCAGCGCGTTGTAGACGATGTTGCAGCGCGCGCCGGGAAACCAGCGGTAAAAGGGCGCGTTGGTCTCGTCGAGGACCTGGTCCCACTTCTTGTACCAGTCCAGCTCGTCGGCGGCCTCCTCCCAGTAGCCCTGGGAATCGTTCGCGGCCTGGCGGCGGAAGCCATCCAGCTCCTGGGGGTTCACGTTGGCCTCGATGACCAGCTGCGGCAGCGGCCTGAAGACGCGCAGCTCCTGCGCCAGGCTTTCGAGGGTGCCGGAGTGATCCATATGTCTATCCTCCTCGGGCGCTCCAGAACCAGGTCCTGTGAAGCTTCCTGGACCAGCTTGGCCCGTCTGGCCCGCCAGACCCCGCATATACATCATGCGCAGGGGGCGCGGCCCATTAAATTCGGCATACGGCGGTCCAGGGGTGGCGAACGGACGCCCCCCAAAATAACTTCAGAGCTAGAAGCCCAGCACCTGCTTCAGGCTGGCCAGCCTGCGGCGGCTGATGGGCAGCTCGATGCGCGTGCGGCCAGCCGTGCGCAGCATGAAATTGCTGCCCGGCAACGATGCGATTTCCGTCACCATGTCCAGGTTGACCAGGAACTTGCGGTGCACGCGGAAGAAGCGGTGCGGGGCCAGGCGCTCCTCCAGGTACTTCAGCCGGTACGAGGTCAGGTACTTCTGGGTGGCCGTGTTGACGTACGAGTAGTCCTCGTAGGCCTCCACAAAGACGATCTGGTTGTAGGGCACCAGGTACATGCGCCCGTCCTGGCTCACGGCCAGCTTCTCGATCTCCGGGGTGCGGTGCTGGTTGGTGTCCCAGGCCTGCTTAAGCGCCGAGAGGAAGTTGTCCTGCTCGTCGTCCTCCAGCGGCAGCGACACGGTCTCCCCGTCGCCCTCGGACCAGGAGTCCGCGCTGGGCGGGGCGGCCTCGGCCCATTTCTCGGGCATGGGCACCTCGCGGAAGCGGGCCTTGAACTCGGAGAGCTTGGCCAGGGTCTTCTGCATGCGGTCCTCGCCCGCTGGCCAAAGCAGGTAGTCCGTGGCCCCCAGCTCAAAGGCGGCATAGGCCTGGGCCTCGGCCACGGCCAGGAAGATGAGCGCGGGCTTGTTCTTGCGCCCGGCCAGCATCTGCGCCAGCTCCAGGCCGGTGACCCCGCCTGGCAGGTCCACGCCCAAAAACAGCGCGCCGTAGGGAATGGCCTCCAAGAGCTCCAGGGCCTCAAAGGCGCTGACGGCCTCGCCCAGCACCTGCAGGAAGTTCGCGCCCTCCAGCACCCGGCGCAGGTCGCGCCGGACGGTGGCGTCGGGGTGCAGGAGCAGGGTCTTGAGCTTGGCCATGCTGGTTTGGTGCTCGCTGGTGCAGGGTTGCGGACCGGGGTTGCTCAAACCTCTTGCCGCAAAAAGTGGCGCGGCGCAAGGCCGGGTTGCATCCGCCCCGTGGCTGATGTAGCCTCAAACCCATGATGGAAGCACCACAGCAACGCATCGCGGTCATCTCCGACGTGCACGGCAACCTGGAGGCGCTTACAAGCGTCCTGGCGGACATCGACGCCCTGGGCGTCTCGGAGATCCTCAACCTGGGCGACATGGTCGGCTACGGGCCGGAGCCCGAGGCCTGCGTCAAGCTCCTGCGCGAGCGCGGCGTGCCCTCGGTGCTGGGCAACCACGAGCTGGGCCTGGCCGAGGCCCAGGCGCGGGGCTTCTTCAATCCCCAGGCCAGGAAGGCCCTGGACCGCACCCGCGAACTCGTGTCCGACGAGACCATGATGTACTTCCGCACCCTGCCGCGCACCATGGAGGCGCACGGGGCGCTCTTTGTGCACGGCTGCCCGCCGGGCCTGGTGTCCAAGTACCTCTACGAGCTGGACGCCGACGCCCTGCGCGAGACCTTTGCCCTGTACCCGCAGGCCCTCTGCTTCGCCGGGCACACCCACGAGCTGGAGCGCATCAGCTTTTTTCCCGGTACAGAGTCTGGGGCAAAGCCGGGCTCGGGGCGCATCGAGCGCAAGGGCCTGGGCAAGGGCCAGGCGCAGCTGGACGGGCGCGCGCGGCACATCCTGAACATCGGCAGCGTGGGCCAGCCGCGCGACGGCAACAACAAGGCCAAGTACGTGCTCTGGGAGCCGGGGCAGACTACCGGCCATACGCCCGGCGGCACGCGCGCCGATACGCGCGCCGATACGAACATCGAAGTCCGCTTCGTGCCCTACGACATCGCGCGCACCGCAGCGCGCATCATGGAGGTGGGCCTGCCCACGGTCTACGCCGACAGGCTCTGGTAGACCCGCCTGGCGCGGCGCACGTTTCAGCCTTCAGGCAGACTGCCCTTTTCGGCGCAGGCGTCCATTCCGGCGCAGGCGTCCATTCCGGCGCAGGCGTCCATTCCGGCGCAGGCGTCAGGTTATGCGCTGAATTCCTGCGCGCGGCGGCACGATGGAGGGGCCGCCGCGCCCGGTTGGAAAAGGCCGCGCGGTTCCGCCGACGGCCGTCTGGTCAGGCCTGTCGCCGCCCGCGATCCGCACGCCGCCGAGGTCTGGGGCGGTTGGACGCAAGCCGCTGGCGGCAAGCGCGGACGACAGGCACGCCTTGAGGGTGAGAGCGGATAAACAGCGCAGGGAAGAGGCGGGGATGACAGAAACGGATGACAGAAGCGGGTGCCGGGCGCGGGCTTGCGCCTGGGCCCGGCGCTAAATCGGCGGGAAGCGCACCGAAAAACAGCTGCCCTGGCCCGGCGCGGTCTTGATGTCGAGCACGCCGCCCAGCTGCTGCGCCGCCGCGTGCAGGCACTGCAGGCCAAAGGAATTCCGCCCCAGCTCCTCCGGGTCGCCCGGCAGCCCGGCCCCGTCGTCGGACACCTCCAGAAGCGCCCTGTCCCCGTCGGCCCGCAGCACCACGCGGATCACGCCCGGCTGGCCGTCCGCAAAGGCGTACTTGAGGGCGTTGGTCATGGCCTCGGCCAAGAAGATGCCGCAGGGCACCAGTCGGCCCGCGTCCAGGGCCACCGGCTCGGCGACCACATCCAGGCGCAGCAGGCCGTTCGGGCCTTGCTGCCCTAGCGGGGTATTGCCCTCGAACAGGCCGCGCGCCAGCCGCTCCACAAAGGGCCCGGCCCCGCTCCTGCACTCCCGTGCCGGGTCGGACATGGACTCGTGGGCCTTGGCCAGGGCCAGCACCCGGGCTCCGGCATCGGCCAGGGAGCGCCGGGCCGCCGGGTCCGCCACCTGCAGCTGCTGCATGCGCAGCATGCCGTGCAGCAACGAAAAGCTGTTCTTGATGCGGTGGTGGGCCTCGCGCAGGCGAAAGCCCGCCGCAGGGTCGTTGTGGGCACGCATGGCCAGGGCCACCTCCACGGCGGCGCGGATCTGGGTGTTCTGGCAGGGCTTGAGCAGGTAGGCCGAGGGCAGGGCCGTGCGCGCGCGGCGGAGAAACTGCTCCTCGCCGTGGGCCGAGAGCAGCACCACCGGGATGTTCAGGTCGCGCTGGATGCGGGCGCAGGCGTCGATGCCGTCGTCAATGCCTTCGCCGCCGCCGTCGCCATTCAGGGCCTGGCCGGGCTCCACGGGCATGACGATGTCCATGAGCACCAGGTCGGGCCGCAGGCTGGTGGCCAGGCGCACGGCCTCGGCCGCAGTGCCCGCGATGCCCACCACTTCATAGCCCTCGGCGGTGATGAGCTCCTCGATCTGCATGGCGATGACGGACTCATCCTCGGCCAGCAGGATGCGCGGGCGTATGGGGGAGCTGTCGTCGCTGTGCATGGTCATCCTCCGCTCCGTCCCTGAATGGAATGTTTCCAGTCTCGCGTCCGCTACACCGGAAAATTGATACTCACAATATGTAATTTCTGCGCTGCGTATGCGCCTGGCCCGAACAACGCCGCCGCCTGCAACGCGGCAGCCTACGCCAGCGGCCGCACCGGGGCGATGAGCCGCCCGGCCAGGCGCATGGTCAAAAGCGCACCGGCCAGGTCCTGGGAGGGCGGGGCCAGCACGCCCGTGCGCACCAAAGCGGCAAAGGCCGCAAGCTGCCCGGAAAAGCCGGGCTTCACCGCCGCGTCGTCGGGGTCGGGCTCCAGGGTCTCGGTGGCGCCGTCGGCAAAGCTCAGGCGGCAGGTCTCCAGCGGGCGGAACTCCGCCGTGATCCCTTCGCCCTTCAAGACCACGGCCCAGCCGCCAGGGGAGTGCCAGTTGCCCGTGAACGAGCCCAGCGCCCCGCCGGGAAAGCGCAGGGCCGCCGCGAACTGGTCGCCCCAGGGCTCGTGCAGGCTGGAGGCGAAGGCGCAGACCTCCTCGGGCTCCCCGCCGAAGTGGCGCAACAGGTCGATGGTGTGCGTGGCGTTGGCGAAGATCCAGGCCCGCAGCACCTCGTCGGTGAACCGGCCCGTGGCCCGGGCCACGGCCATGCGCTCGCTGCCCTCCACAATGACCGACAACAGCCGCCCGCGCTCCAGCACCCTGGCCAGGCCTTTGCGGAAGATCGAGTAGTGCCGCCGGTTGAAGCCGACCATGTTCGGCACGGCCTTGTGCTCGGCTGCCTGGGCGGCCTGCTCGGCCTCGGCCACGCTGAGGCCCACGGGCTTTTCCAAAAACAGCGGCAGGCCGAAGCCCAGGCACTCCATGGTCAGGGCGGCCATGGCCTGGGGCGAGACGAGCACCATGAGCGCGTCTGGCCGGGCCTGGGCCACCAGCTCCGCCGGGCTGGCGCAGACCTGGCCGATGCCGAATTCGGCGGCCAGGGCCTCGGCCTTTTCCCGCGTGCGCGAGGCGATGCCCACGGCGACAAGCCCTGGCACGAGCCGCATGGCGGCCAGATGCTGGCGGGCGATGAGCCCCGCGCCGACGAGGCCGATGCGAACCGGAATCTCGGAGACCGGAATCTCGCGGCCACAAACCTCGCGATCAGAAACCTCGCGTTCAGAAACCTCGCGTTCAGCAAGGCCGGGGGGCGGGGGCGGGGTCTGGGCAGTGCTCATGTTCGGGTGTCCTTTGCGTGCCAGGGCTGATTTCTCGTTTTCCGCGCGGGCCTGGCCGGGGCTTGGCCGGGCTGCGCACAATCATGCGGGGCCTGCCCAAAGTCCATCCAGGGACCTCTCAGGTGATGGGCACATCCAGGGCCAGGTCCTGGCCGCAGAGCGGCAGGGCCACGCGCGCCCCGCCCAGGCGCGAGGACGCATGCGCGCCCAGGACCACGTCCACGGACTCGACGCCAGCCTGGACAGTGGGCTGGGCAAAGGGCCCGAGCAGATCGGCGAGGCAGTCGCGCGTGGCCTGCACGATGTCCAGCGCCGGGCCGTGGTCCATGCCCACGGGCGCGGGCTGCACCACCCGCGTCCTGACCACGTGGCGCTGGTCGAGGGGCCGGGCGCTGGCTCTGGCCGAGCCTGCGGGCGGCGGGGTGAAGTCGTCGAACTCGGCCACGCCCTCGGTGCCGATGACCAGGCAGCGCGAGGCCCGGGGCACATCCTCGGACAGCTCGAAATCGCCCACGAAACGCCAGCCGTCCGCGCATTCAAAGCCCACGCTGACCTGCCCGCCGGGGTCGCAGAACTGCGGGCCGCGCACGTTGACCGCCGGATCCGCAGTCAGCTCCGCGCTGACCCAGATGGGCCGGGCGTTGAACAGCCAGGCCGCGTAGTCGAAATAGTGCAGGCCCACGCAGCCCACGCCGCCGCCGCCGATGAGCCCCCAGAAGCGCCGGGGACGACCCACCGCCAAGTCACCCTGCACGGCCTGGCGGAACAACAGGCAGCGCGTGAGGAAGCGGCGGCAGAGGTTCACGGCCAGGCGGGTGCCAGCGGCCTCGCAGGCGCTCGCCATTTCGCGGGTCTTTTCGCCGCTGGTGCTCATGGGCTTTTCGCAGAGCACGTAGGGAATCCCCGCCGCCGCTGCGGCCAGCACGATCTCGTGGTGGCTGGGGCCGTTGGTGGCGATGCACAGAAGATCAATTCCCGCCGGGCCTGCGGACACAAGCTCGCGCCAGTCGGACACGGCGATGGGCCCGGCCTCCTGGTCATCCGCGCGTGCGGCGGAAAGCTCCCGGGCCGCGTCCAGGTTCATGTCGCACACCCCGGCCAGGGGAATTCCGAGCGCATCCAGGGCCGCGATGTGCCGCCTGCCCATGCCGCCCAGGCCGATGACTCCGGCCCGCACCTGTTTCACCCCGCCGCCGCTCATGCGGTGCGCCCGTTTTTTTTCAGCAGCAGTTCGCAGATCTCGAAGTCCAGCAGGCTGTCCACGTCCCAGGAGCGCTCGCGCGGCATCGCAAAGCCGCGCGTCTCCGGGGTCAGGTAGCTGCGGGTGCGGGCCAGCCAGTCGCAGCGGGCCACGTAGACCGCGCCGTTGGGCGCGTAGACCTTCGGCAGGTCCTGGCGGCGCGTGTGGAAGCTCTCCTGGTGGATGACCGGAGTCATGCGCTGGTTCTCGTCCATCTGGAACATGTAGTAGGGACTCTTCTCGGCCTCGGCCACGCTGATGCAGCAGGGCCAGTCGTGGTCCAGGCAGGCCTTGATGCAGCCGTCGATGTCGGCTGCGGTGCGCAGGGGCGAGGTGGGCTGCATGAGCACCACGAAGTCGTACTTCTCGGGCGCAAGCGCCTCCACGGCGTGCAGCACCGGGTCCACGCCGGGGGTGTCGTCGCGCGCCAGCTCCGGGGGCCGCACAAAGGGCGTTTCGGCCCCATGGGCGCGGGCCACGGCCAGGATGCCCTCGTCGTCCGAGGAGACCACGATGCGGTCCAGATACGCCGAGCACCTGGCCTCGCGGATGGTCCAGGCCAGAAGCGGCAACCCGCCCAGGTCGCGGATGTTCTTGCCGGGCACGCCCTTGCTGCCGCTGCGGGCGCTGATGGCGCCCAGGATGCGCTTGCCTTTGTACATTGTTCCTCGCCTCCTCGCAGGGCTTCCTCTAGCCTGTTTGCCGCGCCCCCGCAACGGCTGTCCTGCTTGAGCGGCCCGGCAAGGCCGGGCCAGGGACCACTTGCGCCCGGGCCGGCCCTGGCGTATCATCACACGATTACAGTCCCGATCCAAACCATCCAGCCCCCGGAGACAGGCATGCTCAAGTTTCTGAACATGCTCCTCGGCAGCCAGACAGCCCCGGCCAGCCGCACCGAGGAAGACGCGGTCAAACGCAAATACGAGTATTTTAAGAGCCTGCTAATCAAGAACAACCGCTCCCTGGAGCTCTTGACCGAGCTGGAGCACCTGCTCTACGAGAACAAGCCCTTCACCCTGGACCAGGTGCTCACCCTGTCCGAGGACCTGATCAGCCTGGTCTACGACTTGGCCGAGGACTTAAACGCCCTGTCCCACGGCAAGTATCCCGGCCTGTTCGACGCCACGGAGCGCATCGGCATCACGGTGCTGAAGGACCTGGTGCACCGCAAGAAGCTCAAGAAGGGCGAGCGGGTGCTGCCCCTGCGCGCGCTTTCCGCTGATATGACCGACGAGGTGGGCGGCAAGGCCGCCAACCTGGGCGAGGTGGCCAACCGCGCCGGGCTGCCCACGCCCCAGGGCTTTGCCGTGTCCGCCTACGCCTGCCAGCACTTCCTGCGCACCACCGGCCTGGCCGAGCGCATCGAGCGGCGCATGCGCGGCATCGAGGTCAAGGACACCGAGCGCCTCATCGCCCTGTGCGAGGAGATCCAGGCCATGATCCTGGCTGCGGAGGTGCCCGAGGAAACCCGCCGCGACATGGCCCGGGAGATGGACGCCCTGGTGGCCCTGTTTGGACCCGGGGTGCGCGTGTCCGTGCGCTCCAGCGCCACCTGCGAGGACTCCGAGGCCACCTTTGCCGGGCAGCACGCCACGGTGCTCAACGTCAGCGCCGCAAACGTGCCCCGGGCCTGGAAGGAGGTCGTGGCCAGCACCTTCAGCCCGCGCGCCGTGTACTACCGCCGCAGCAAGGGCTATTCCGACCACGACGTGATCATGGCCGTGCTCTGCGTGACCATGGTCGACGCGCGTTCAAGCGGCGTGCTCTACACCCACGACCCCAGCCAGCCGGACTCCGACGACCTCCTGGTCAGCGCGGCCTGGGGCCTGGGCGTCAGCGTGGTCGACGGCTCGGCCCGGACGGACTTTGCGCGCATCGGCAGAAGGGACATGCGCCTGCTCAAGCGCGAGGTGGCCGTGAAAACGCAGCGCCTTGTGTTGCACAATGCCCTGCACGACACCCTGCACACCAGCCTGGACGGCACTTCAGGCGACCCCTCAGGCGGCCCCTCAGGCGGTGGCGAGGGCATCATCATGCAGGCCGTGCCTGGGGCCATGCAGGCCGAAAGCTGCCTGAACCAGGCCAAGCTGCTGCAGTTGGCGGCCTACGGGCTCAAGCTGGAGGAGCACTACGGCCTGCCGCTGGACATCGAATGGGCCCAGGACCAGCAGGAGCGCCTGTATATCCTCCAGGCCCGGCCGCTGGGCGTGGAGCAGGCCCCGGTGGTGGACGGCTGCGCCTTGCCCGATGAATCCAACGAAAGCGACGAGCCCCTGCATGGCCGCGAGGTCATCCTGCGCGGCGGGGCCACGGCCGCCGCAGGCAGCGCCGCCGGGCTGGCCTACATCCTGACCAGCGACCACAACCTCTCCGCCGTGCCCCAGGGCGCCATCCTTGTGGCCCGGCAGACCTCGCCCACCTATGTGCCGGTCATGGACCGCATCCGGGCCATCGTCACCGACGTGGGCAGCGTCACCGGGCACATGGCCTCCGTGGCCCGGGAGTTCGGCCTGCCCACCCTGGTGGGCGCGGAAAACGCCACCCTGAAGATCGAACCCGGCAGCGAGATCACCGTGGACGCCACCCGCCGCATCGTCTACCGGGGCCTGGTGCCGGAGCTGATGCGCGACCGCCCCTGCGTGAACCTCATGAAGGGCAGCCCGGTGTACAAGGCGGCCCAGGAAGCCTTGAAGCGCATGTCGCCCTTGACCCTCATTGATCCCAAGACCGAGAACTTCACGCCCGAGGGCTGCCTCAGCCTGCACGACGTCATCCGCTTCGCCCACGAGATGGGCATGCGCGAGATGTTCCGCATCGGCGAGGGCATGGAGGATGCAGGAGAGGCGGTGCGCCTGCGCGCGGGCCTGCCGCTGAACATCTTCGTGGTCGACCTGGGCGGCGGGCTGACCCCCACTGCCCCCCGGCGGGTGGTCGGGCTGGAGCACATCAAGAGCGCGCCCTTCCAGGCCCTGCTGCACGGCATGACCGACCCGGGCGTGCAGTGGCTGGGCGGGGTCGGCGTCAGCCTGTCCGGCTTCGCCACCATCATGGCCGAGTCCATCCTGCGCGACCCCAGCGCCGACGGCAGCATGGGCGGCCCGAACTACGCCGTGGTCAGCGACCACTACCTGAACTTCAACACGCGCCTGGGCTACCACTTCGCCGTGGTCGACAGCTACTGCGGGCCCGAGGTCAACGACAACTACATCGTCTTCTCCTTCAAGGGCGGCGCGGCGGATATCGCCCGGCGCTCAAGGCGGGCCAGCCTCATCGCGCAGATTTTGAAGCGCCTGGGCTTCAAGATGGAGGTCAAGGGCGACATGGTGCGCGGGGAGATCAAGAAATACTCCCAGGGCGACCTGAAGCAGAAGCTGGAGATGGTGGGCAGGCTGCTGGGCGCGGTGCGCCTGCTCGACATGATGCTCTCCGACGACGGGCAGATCGGCTGGTATGTGGAGGAGTTCTTCAAGGGCAACTACGCCTTTGCCCGCACCGAGGACCAGGAGCCCACGCCCAAGGTCATTGGCTGAGGCCCGGCGCAGGTGCAAACCCGCTGGCCCCGCAGCGCAGGCTTTTGCACCTGCGCGTGCACAATTTGCACACGCCGGGCATTGACCAGGCCTTGGCCGAGTTCAGGCCGGATTCAGGCTGGGCCCGTTCCGACCGGGCCGACAGCCGCCAGGCCGCGCCTGGCCGCACCAGGCCCCGCCTCTCTGGTCGGGCCTCTCTGGCCGGGTCCCTCTGGTCGGATCGTTGATGGCGCGGATTTTGCTTCATCCCGGCTGTTCCTGCGCCCGTCTTGACGGCAGGCGCGGAAGGCGTATCTTCTGCCCAGAAATATCGACCATCTGCGGGCCGACCGCCCGCAAGGAGGACCCTCATGAAACGGATCATCGCTTCTGTCATCATCGCCACCTTCCTTCTGGGCTCCGTGGCCGGCTGCGCCGACAAGGCCCAGACCGGGGCGGGCGTGGGCACCCTGGCCGGCGCCACCATCGGCGCGCTGACGAGCAAGAACAAGGGCCTCGGCGCGGTCATCGGCGCGGGCATCGGCGGACTCATCGGCTACGCCATCGGCAACGAGATGGACAAGAACGACAAGGCCCAGATCGGCAAGGCCCTGGAAGAGCAGCCCACGGGCAAGCCCCTGGCCTGGCGCAACCCGGACACCGGCTCCAGCTACGAGGCCACCCCGGGCACCCCGTACATGCAGCAGGACAAGATCTATCGCGACATCAACATCAAGGCCAACGTGGACGGCCAGGAAAAGGACGTGAAGGCCAAGGCCTACCGCGGCGCGGACGGCACCTGGACCCTGGTCCAGTAGCCGCGCCCGGCCAGACGCCAGATCCCATACCTTGGACCCACGGCCCGGAGCACCCTGCTCCGGGCCTTTTTTGCGGCCCGCGCCCGCAAGAATGCACAGCCGCTGCACCGCCGCCGCGCAGAACGCGCCGCCGAAATGCGCCGCTCTGCCGCGCTCCTCCCCCCTTCGCCCCGGTTGGCCGGGGCTGGGTTGTCCAGAGCCGCCGCAGGCTGGCTCTGACCTCTCTGGATTTGCCGCAGTCCGGACGCGCCGCCGCCCGGACGCCCCATTGCCACAAGGCTGCGCCGCCCCTGCCGCAGGGCGAAAAAAAAGGCCGGGCGCGAACCCGGCCTTGCTGTGGCGTCAATGTGCTGGAGTGAATGTTGCTGCGGCGCGGCCAGGGCCTGTTTCCAAAAAATGGATTTTGTTTCCCTGGCGAGGAAAGAGTCGTTTTGGGGCCAGGGATAGTGCTCATACGGTACAGCCCTGACGCCAAATCTACTCATGACGATGTCCAGGGGGCAAAGGGCACTTTTAGAGACAGGCCTTAGAAGCGGCCCTCGCCCGCCTTCTGCCCGGTGCCCACGGGCTTGGCCGAGTCCGCAGGTCCGGGCTGGACCTGCTGGCGGACCTCGGGTGCGACGGACGGGGTCGCCGCCGGTGCGGCGGGTGCGGCCTGCTTTTCCTGGCCGGGCCGCAGCACGGAGTAGCTGCTCAGGTCGTCACCGGCCGGAGCTGCGGACGAAGCGGCGGACGTGGCCGAGGCCTCCGTATGGCTGGCGGCGGAGCCCTTGCGGCGCGCCTTGCCGCCGGTGCGGCGCACCTCGATGCCGGTGCCGGGCACCTTGTTCGCGCCCGCGTAGGACTTGCCCACCGTACGGTCGCCCCTGGCTGCGGCCTGCTTGCGCTCAAGCTTGCCGGTCTTCCTCTCGGCTGCGGTCTCCGCCTTTTTCGACGTCTTGCCGGACTTCTTCTCGGACTTCTTCTCGGGCCTGGCGTCCGCCTCAAGATTCTTGCGGGCCTTTTTGCCCTTCTGCCCAACCCTGGCGTCCTCGTCCACCGTGGCGGACTTCCTGGCCTTGCGCTCCGGCTTGGTGCCGGGCTTGACCTCGACCCAGCCGCCAGGGGCGGCGGCATTGTCCTTGCCCGCCTTCCTCCTGGCCTTGCGGGCCTTCTTTTCCTTCAGTGCAGCGGCCCGCTCCTCGGGTTTCATCTTGTAGACCTTGGCCTCGGCCTGCCCTGCGGCCAAAAGGCCCAGGGTCAGGACAGCTGCCAGAAATCCGGTAAGAATCCTGCGCATGTTCCGCCTCCTTGAACTGGTCTGAGGCGGCCTGGGCCGCACTCGCTCGCTTAAGCTTACACGAGGAGCCCCGCCCGCGTCCAGAGGCCCAAAAGCCCCGCCCGGACAGGGTTCCGCACATCCCCTACTTCAGCAGTTCGTCCAGCCGCTCCTGATCAAAGCCCACAACCCGGGTCTGGCCCACAAAGATCACCGGCGTGCCGCTGATGTCCATGCTGGCGGCCCTGGCCATGTCCTCGGACACGCTCTTGGCGTATTTGGAGCCGTTCAGGGCGGCCACAATGGCCGCGCCGTCCTTGCCCAGGGCCTTGACCTCCGGGAAGCGCGCCAAAAATGCGCCCGCCACCTGGGCCCAGGCCTTCTTCAGATTCTCCGGGCTTCTGTCCTGCAGCTTGGGAACGGGCAGGTCGGTGTAGGCGAAGCGCACAAAGTCCGCGAGTTTTTTCGGGGCCTTGTCCGCAGCCCAGGCCATGAGCGCGCTGGCGATGTCCGCGCCGGGGTGCGAAGGCAGGGGATAATGCGCCAGCCGGAACTCGGAGAAGCTCTCCTTCTTGTCCATCAGGTAGGCAAAGGCCTGGCGGCAGTAGGGGCAGAACGGGTCGGACACGTAGACCAGCACGGGCTTGCCTGCGGGGCCCTTGAACACGGTCTGGCCGAAGTCCTTCAGGTCCGCCGCGCGCATCTTTGCGCGGGCGTCCTTCAGGATGCTCTTGCCCTCGCTCAGGCTGAAGATGTCCGAGACATGGTACTGGCCGTCGGCGCTGATGAACAGCAGAAACGGCTGGGCCTGGCCGCTGGCGGGCACCAGGCGTCCCTTCACGGCGTAGATGTCCATGCCGCCGAAGCTGGCGGCGCGCTCTGTCTGGTCCACCTGCACGCTGTCCGCGTTCAGCGCCGGGACATTGGGCCGGCCGGTCAGTCCGGCCAGGAAGTTCTGGCGGAAGGCCTCGACATTGAACGTCGTTGCGGCCCCGGCGGGTGCGGCAGCTGGCGCGGCAGTCGCGCCCTCGGCCAAGGCCGGAGCCTGGGCCAGCGCAAGCAGGGTCAGGGCCAGCAGAAGGGTGGTGAAGATGCGGCGCATGGGCACTCCTTACACAGGGTTACAGTTGACTGGCCCAGGCGGCCAGACGGTCGCAGGCACTTTCTATTTCAGCACCCGCGCCGCCGAACGAGAGGCGCAGATGCCCATCCCCGCCCGGCCCGAAGGCCCCGCCGGGGATGGTGATGACGCGCGCCTCGTGGATGAGCCGCAGGGCCAGCTCGCGGGAATCGGCCACGGCCCCGGCTGCTGTGGGGAATTCGGCCTTGGCCATGACATAGAATGCCCCGCGCGGGCGCACGAACGAGAAGCAGCCGCCCATGGCCGTGAGCCGCGCGCAGATGAGATTGCGCCGCTGCTCCAGCTCCACGCGCATGGCCGCAAACACGTCCTGCGGGCCGGTGAGCGAGGCCAGCGCCGCGATCTGCGCCGGGGTGGGCGCGCAGATGGCTGCGGCGTCGTGGATCTTGAGCATCTGGTCCAGCAGCGGCTCCTGCGCCCAGACAAAGCCCACGCGCCAGCCCGTGAGCGCAAAGCGCTTGGAGAAGCTGAACACGCCCACCAGCAGATGGCGCAGCTCCGGCACGCGCATGAGGCTGAAGGCCCCGTCCGGATGATCGGGGCCGTCGTAAGTCAGCGCGTCGTAGGTATCGTCGCAGATGACGAAGATCTCGTGCTCCAGCGCCAGCGCGGCCAGCCTGAGCAGGTCGGCCTTGGCGAAGACCGCGCCCGTGGGGTTGTGCGGGCTGGACACGATGATCGCCTTGGTGCGCGGGGTGATGCAGGCCGCCACCGCGTCCACGTCCAGCCCCCAGTCGCTGCGGCGCAGCGGGGCGAACACGGGCGCGCCCTCGGCCAAGAGCACCTGCTCCACGTGGGACGGGTAGAACGGCTCGGGCACGATGACCTCGTCGCCGGGGCCGATCAGGGTCAGCATGGCGCACAACAGGCCCTCCATGCCGCCCACGGTGATGGCCACCTCGCGCTCCGGGTCTGCGGGCAGGTCTTTTTCGGCGCGCAAAAGCTCGGCCGCCGCCTCGCGCAGCTCTGGCAGGCCGGGCTGGAGCGAATACTTGCCCGCCGAGGGGTCCTCGCGCAGGGCCTGGCACACGGCGTCCACCACGTGCGGCGGGGTCATGAACGAGGGGATGCCCTGCCCCAGCGACACGCAGCCGCCCACCCGGGCCGCGATCATGGGCATCTCCTTGGTGGCGGAGATTTTTATCTGGCGCACGCGGCGCGAGAGCCGCTGTTCAAGACTGGCGCTCATCAGGCTTCCTCCTCCTCAGACGGAAAAATCTTGCCGGGGTTGAGCACGTTCTGCGGGTCCAGCAGGGCCTTGATGCCGCGCTGCACGCGCAGGCTCACGGGCTCGATCTCCAGGGGCAAAAGCCCGCGCTTGACCAGGCCGATGCCGTGCTCCCCGCTGATGGTGCCGCCGAGCGCCAGCGCCAGGCGCACGCAGTCCACGGCTGCGGCCTCGACCCTGGGCCTCAGGGCCTCGTCCTGGGCGGTCAGGTTCAGGTGGATGTTGCCGTCGCCCGCGTGGCCAAAGGCGAAGATGGCGCAGCCGTGGCGCGCCTCCACTCCGGGCAGGGCGGCCACCATCTCGGCGATTGTGCCGATGGGCACGGCGATGTCCTCCGGGATGTACACGGCGCAGGCCTCGTGGATGCGCGTGCTGACGCTGCGGCGCACTGTCCAGATGGCCTCGCGGCCCGCCTCGCCCTCTTTTGTGCCGGTTGTCGCAGGCGGCAGGATGTTCGTCGCGCCCAGCTCGCGGCAGATGGCCGCGATGCCGTCGATCTCGCGCCGCACCTGGTCCGGGTCGCCGTCGGCCTCGATAAGCACCAGTGCGCTTTCGTCGCCCTGCACGGCAAAGGGCAGCAAATCGCCCACGAGCCCAAGGCAGCGCGCATCCAGAAACTCCATGGCCGAGGGCAGATGCCCGCGCGTCATGACGGCAATGATGGCGCGCATGGCCGCGCCCAGGTCGGCAAAGACCGCCGCAACGCAGCCTGCGGCTTTGGGGTGCGGCAAAAGCTTCAGGGTCAATTCGGTGATCACGCCCAGCGTGCCCTCGCTGCCCACCAGGAGCCGGGTCAGGTCGTAGCCCACCACGCCCTTGCGCGTGTTCACCCCGGCGCGGAGGACCTCCCCGGTGGGCAGCACGGCGCGCAGGCCCAGCACGTAGTCGCGCGTGGTTCCGTACTTGACGCAGGCCGGGCCGCCCGCGTTGGTGGCGGCGTTGCCGCCGATGGTGCTGGTGGCCAGGCTCGCCGGGTCCGGCGGGTAGAACAGGCCCTTGGCCTTGGCTGCGGCGCGCAGGTCGCCGGTGAGCACGCCGGGCTCCACAGTGGCCGTCAGGCTCTGGGTGTCGATGTCCAGGATGCGGTTCATGGCCGAAAGGTCGAGCACGACGCCCGTGCCATTCGCCCCGAGCGGAGACAGGCAGCCGCCGGCCAGGCCCGTGCCCGCGCCGCGCGGGATCACGGCGAAAGCATGCCCCTGTCCCGCGAGTTCATTGGCCAGGCAGACCAGCCGGACCACCTGGGCCTCGCTTTTGGCCAGCAGCACTGCCGAGGGCTGGCGCACCAGGCCGGACTCGTCGCGGCTGCGCGCGGCAAGCGCCGCCTCGTCCAGGAGCAAATCCGCCCCGAACTCGCAGGCGAGCAGGGACAGGAGGTCGGCGCTGAAGGCTTTGGGTTGGGGCGTCATCTTTCTCGTCTCGTTTCCGGTTTCCGTCTCGTTTCCGTCTCGTTTCCGTCTCGTTTCCGGCTCGTTCCCATCTCGTTTCTGGTCGGGCAGCAGGGCAAGGTCAGGATTTGTGGCGCTCAAAGCCGGGCACGCTCAGCGAGTCCTCCAGCAGGTGCAGCAGCCAGGTGGCCAGGGTCACCAGCACCAGGTAGTACACGCCAAGCGTGCAGAAGACCTCGATGTTGCGCCAGGTGTTCTTGGCGATGGTGGTGGCCGTGCCCGTGAGCTCGTTCACGGTGATGATGGAGGCCAAGGACGAATACTTGATGAGGTAGATGAGCTCGTTGCCGCAGCCCGGCAGCGCCCGGCGGAAGGCCTGGGGCAGCACCACGCTCTGCACGGCCTGGCGGGTGGTCATGCCCAGCGCCAGGGCCGCGCGTATCTGCCCGCGCTTGATGGAGAGCAGGCCGCCGCGGATGTACTCGGACTGGTACGCCCCGCTGCACAGGCCAAAGGCCAGGATGGACGCCGGGATGGCGTCGAGCACGATGCTGTGCCCACCGATGCTGATGTACGGCAGGGCGAAGTACCAGAAGAACACCTGCACAACCAGCGGCGTGCCGCGAAACAGGGAGACGTAGGCCTCGGTGAACTGCCGCACGGGCCTTGGCCCGTACACGCGCAGCACCCCGGCGAAGAGCCCGATGAGCACCCCCAAAGCCGCCGAGGGCACGATGACCGCGATGCTGGTCCACAGGCCCTCCATGAGGCCGGGCACCAGCTCCGCGCGCAGAAACTCAAGGTAGGTGGTGCTCACACCGGGCTCTCCGCGCCCAGGCCAGCGGCCCCAACAGACACGCCAGCCCTGACAGACTCGCCGAGCCCGGCAGCCAAACCCGCCTCGCCCGCCTCGCCGGACAACTCGCTGATCTTGGCGCAGAAGGCCAGCGTGCGCGAGCCCGAGTCGCGGCGCAGAAGCTCGGCCGGGGAGCCGGACTCGATGACGCGGCCCTTTTCCATGAACAGGAATTCGTCGGCCAGACTGGCCGAGAAGCTGATCTGGTGCGTGGCGATGATCATGGTCATGCCGTTCTGGGCCAGGTCGCGGATGACGGCCAGCACCTCGCCGATGAGCTCGGGGTCGAGAGCGCTGGTGGGCTCGTCGAGCAGCATGACCTTGGGGTCCATGGCCAGCGCCCGGGCAATGGCCACGCGCTGCTTCTGCCCGCCGGAAAGGTTGGCCGGGTACAGCGCGGCCTTGTCCAGCAGGCCCACGCGGGAAAGCTCGGCCAGGGCCAGCTCGCCCGCGTCGAGCTTGCTCATGCCCTTGACCTTCATCAGGGCCACGCGCACGTTCTCCATGGCGCTCAAATGATCGAACAGGTTGAAGTCCTGGAAGATCATGCCCACCTGCTGGCGCAGGGAGCACAGCTCGCGGCGGCTCCTGGCGTTCACCTCCCGGCCCTCCAGCAGGATGGACCCGGAATCCGGCGGGATGAGGAAGTTCAGGCATTGCAGCAGCGTGCTCTTGCCCGCGCCAGAGGGGCCGATGAGCACCTTGACGCAGCCCTTGGGCAGGGCAAGGCTCACGGCGTCGAGCACGCGGTTGCCGCCCAGGGTCTTGCCCAGGGCGCGGGCTTCAAGCACGGGAGGGGTCTGGTTCTCGGCGGCCATGATTTACGCGGCTCCTTGGCGGGTGTAGCCCGCGATGCGCACCCTGTTCTCCAAAAGGGACAAGGCCTTGACCCCGACCCAGGTCAGGGCGAAAAAGATGATGCCCGCCAGGAAGGTCATGCTCACCGGCTCGTGCGTGGTCGACGCGATGGCGCGCATGCGGGCCATTATCTCCACCACGCCGATGGTGAAGGCCAGCGCCGAGTCCTTGAGCAGGATGGAGTACTCGTTGCTCCAGGCGGGAATGGACAGGCGCAGGGCCTGGGGCAGGATGATCGAGCGGATGGCCTGGGCGTCGGTCATGCCCATGGCCCGGGCGGCCTTGAGCTGGCCTGCCGGGAGCGACTGGATGGCCCCCCGGAAGATCTGCGACTGGTACGCGCTGGAGGTGAGCCCCAGCACCAGCACGGCGGCCACAAAGGGACTGTCGAGCCCGAGGCCGGACAACAGGGGCAGGGTCGAGAGCCAGGCCAGCAGGCCGAAATAGAAGATGTACATCTGCACCAATATGGGAATGCCCCGGAAGAGCCAGACATAGATGCTCACGGCGCGGCGCGCGGGCCAGGGGCCGTAGACGTGCAGCACGGCCAGGGGCACGCCCAGCGCCAGCCCCAGGAGCATGGCCCCGCAGATGAGGCCGACGGTCCAGATCACGCCGCCCAGCATGTAGGGCAGTGCCTCGCGGGTGGCGGTGTAGGCGAGGGAGAAATCCATGGAGTCCTTGGGCTACGGATGGGCCAGGCCCGGAAACGACCGAAAGGCCCCGGCGCATATCCCGGAGCCTTTCGGCTTGATTTCCAGATACTTATAATCTAGTCGACGTCGTACTTCTTCTTCAGCTCGGTCCAGTAGGGATCGGCCATGAGCAGCTTCAGGCCGTCGTTGATCTTCTTCAACAGCTCGGCGTCGTCCTTGCGCACGGCGTAGCCGTAGTTCTCCGGGGCGGCGTCAAAGGTTCCGGCCACCTTCAGGTTCTTGTCCTTCTTCAGCACTTCCTTGGCGATGGTGCTGTCCATGCCCGAGCCGTCGATGCGGCCGATGGGCAGGTCCTGCATGGACAGGTCGGTGGAGTCGTACTGCACCAGCTTGAACTTCATGCCTGGCTTCTTGGACAGGTCCTCCAGGTACTTGGCGGTGACGGTGCCGCGCTGCACGCCGATCTTCTTGCCCGTGGCCAGCATCTGCTCCAGGGTGGCCTTGTTGTCGCCCTTGACCACCAGAACCTGGGTCACCTTGTAGTACGGATCAGAGAAGCTGACGCGCTGGGCGCGCTCGGCCGTGGCGCTCATGCCGGAGGCGATGATGTCGATCTTCTTGGCCTCCAGGGCGGGGATGATGGCCGACCACTCCACGGGCTGGTGCTTGACCTTGAAGCCCATCTTCTTGCCGATCCACTCGATGGCCTCAACGTCGAAGCCCACGGTCTTGCCCTCTTTGTCGACAAAGGCGTACGGCGGGAAGCCGCCGCCGTCGATGCCGTTGATGAGGACCTTTTCCTCGGCGGCGGGCTTTTCGGCGGCCTTCTCGGGCGCCTTTTCGGGAGCCTTCTGGCAGCCCACAAGGGCCAGACCCAGAACCAGGGTGGCGACAAACAGCAGACGTTTCATGCAGGGTCCCCTTTGTTTCGAATAACACTGTGGTTTCTGTTCACCCCAGGGCGCAGTCCGCCCCCGGAGCAGCCAATTCGTATCCTGGCGCTTAACAGACTGCGCCCCCGCAGGCAAGAACCGGCAGGGGCGCGTCAGGGGCGTGGTCGTGGTCTTAGGCTTCGGTCTTGGCGCCGTTTCCGTTGGAGCTGCCGTCCATGATCTCTTCCGGGGAGTCCTCGGCCATTTCATTGGCCCCGGAGAAGGCGGCCTGCATCTGGCCCACGTTGAGCGCGCCTTCCCACTTGGCCACG